>JACXTT010000143.1_pt1 | contig 108316 bp, 80 predicted proteins | sample 9270951 | NCBI WGS metagenome assembly JACXTT01 (sample SAMN15532306, study PRJNA645909) | rock metagenome | isolation source: weathered quartz diorite | place: Puerto Rico | collected 2017-06-21 | reverse complement strand
GCAAGGTCCCGGTAAACGATACCGCCGGCAAGATAGCGCTTGACCGCCATCAGCTTTAAATAATTGTCGTGCTTCATAAAATCCCAAAAGTTGGTGTCCAACTTTTGGGATTCAGTTCACTTGCAGGCCTGTCCCCAGCTTTAAAAGCGGGCTAATCGAAGGCTCAGTTAATGCTGAGTCTCAAAGCTGGGGACAGGCTCGCAGAGCCTGTCCCCTCTTCTGTTCAAGCCAACACCTTGAGAAGGCCGTCCAAGCCGCTGAAATTGATCGCCACATCCGCCTGCTGCCGCACCACCGGCTTGGCCCTGAACGCCACCGACAGGCCCGCAATCGACATCATCTGCAAGTCGTTCGCCCCATCGCCCATCACGATGGCCTGCGAGGCGTGGATACCCAGCTGATCGCACACCGTGTTGACGGTCTCGCGCTTGGCCTCGGCGTCGACGATGGCGCCGTGCACGTGGCCGGTGAGTTTGCCGTCGATGATTTCCAGGCTGTTGGCGTTGCTGTAATCGAGGCCAAGCCGCTCGCGTAGGCGGTCGGTGAAAAAGGTGAAACCGCCGGAGACGAGTAAAGTCTTTAAACCCGCCGCTTTGACGGCCGCCAGCATCGCTTCGGCGCCGTCCGATAGCCGCAAGCGCTCGTCATAGACCCGTTCGAGCGCGGACGCGTCGAGTCCCTTGAGTAAGGCCACGCGGCGCAACAGGCTCTCCGCAAAGGCGATCTCGCCGCGCATGGCCGCTTCGGTGATTTCCGCCACCTGCGGCTTGAGACCCTGCATGTCGGCGATTTCATCGATGCATTCGATAGTGATCAGGGTCGAGTCCATGTCCATCGCCACCAGCTGAAAACTGGCCAGGTGCAGGGAACTGTCGATGAAGCAGGCGTCGATGCCGGCGGCCCAGGCGGCCGCTTCGACGGCGGCGCGCGTGGCCTGGTCGTCGTCGACGGCGTCGCAGCGAATCGCGTGCGGCGACAGGATCTTGATATGTCCCGGCCTGGCCAAGGTGGCGATGCGCTGCAGGTCGGCCGTTGCCGCCTGCGGTCCTTGCAAAATCAGTTTGGTCGACATAAATCTAAGTCAGCAGTTGTTTGATGGTTTGTTTGACCTGCGTCACCCGCGCCGCCAGGTCCGGCATCGAGGCCGTGATCTTCAGCTTGTCCTGGCCGGCCAGCTTGATGTGGCGGTTCTTCTGGATCAGGGTGATGATGCGCAGGGAATCGATGGGCGGGTTGACCATGAATTGCAGGTTGGCCGCTTCGCCGTGGGCGTCGATCTTGACGATGCCGACCGCCTTGGCGGCGATACGCAGGCGGTGAGTTTCGATCAAGGCCTTGACGGCTTCCGGCAGCTTGCCGAAGCGGTCGATCAGCTCTTCCTGCATGTCGTCGACCTTCTCCGCGGTCGAGCAGTTGGCCAGCCGTTTATAGATCGACAGGCGTTCGTTGACGTCGCCGCAGAAGTCCAATGGCAGCAGGGCCGGCACGTGCAGATTGATCTCGGTGGTGGTCGCCAATGGCGCCGCCAGGTCAGGCTCCTTGCCGGCCTTGAGCGAGCGGATCGCCTCGGTCAGCATGTCCGAATACATCTGAAAGCCCACTTCCAGCATCTCGCCCGACTGGTTTTCGCCCAGCACTTCGCCGGCGCCACGGATCTCCAGGTCGTGCATGGCGAGGAAGAAGCCGGAACCCAGTTCTTCCATCTGCTGGATCGCATCGAACCGCCTCTGCGCCTGCTTGGTGAGGCTGGAGACATCGTTCACCAGCAGATACGCATACGCCTGGTGGTGCGAACGTCCCACGCGCCCGCGCAGCTGGTGCAGCTGCGCCAGGCCGAATTTATCGGCGCGGTGCATGATGATGGTGTTCGCCGTCGGCACGTCGATGCCGGTCTCGATGATGGTCGTGCACAGCAAGATGTTATAGCGCTGGGCCACGAAGTCGCGCATGACCTTCTCCAGATCGCGCTCGTGCATCTGGCCGTGGGCGATGCCGATCCGCGCCTCGGGCAGCAGTTCGGTGAGCATGGCCAGCCGGTTGCCGATGGTCTCGACCTCGTTGTGCAGGAAATAGATCTGGCCGCCCCGTTTGAGTTCGCGCAGGCAGGCCTCGCGGATGACGGAACCGTCTTCGCTGCGCACAAAGGTTTTGATGGCCAGCCGTTTTTGCGGCGCGGTGGCGATGATGGAGAAGTCGCGCAGGCCTTCCAATGCCATGCCCAGTGTTCGCGGAATCGGCGTCGCGGTCAGGGTCAATACATCGACCTCCGCCCGCAGCGCCTTCAACGCTTCTTTCTGGCGCACGCCGAAGCGGTGCTCCTCGTCGATGATCACCAGGCCGAGGCGGGTGAACTGTACGTCCGGCGAGAGCAGTTTATGGGTGCCGATGACGATGTCCAGGGTGCCGTCGGCCATGCCCTTGATGGCGGTGTTGATTTCTTTACCGGTCCTGAAACGCGACAATTCGGCGATGCGCACCGGCCAGTCGGCGAAGCGGTCGGCGAAGGTTTGCGCGTGCTGCTCGGCCAGCAGGGTGGTCGGTGCCAGAATCGCCACCTGTTTGCCACCCATGACGGCGATGAAGGCGGCGCGCAGCGCCACTTCGGTCTTGCCGAAACCGACGTCCCCGCACACCAGGCGGTCCATCGGCTTACCAGACGTCATATCCTTGATGACGTTGGTGATGGCTTCCATCTGGTCGGGCGTCTCTTCGAAACCGAAGCTGTCGGCGAAATTCTGGTAATCGTGCGCCGAGTATTCGAAGGCGTGGCCCTGGCGCAGCGCGCGGCGGGCGTACAAATTCAACAGTTCGGCGGCCGTATCGCGCACCTGTTCGGCGGCGCGGCGCTTGGCCTTTTCCCAGTTGCCCGAACCGAGAGAATGCAGCGGCGCGTCGTCCGGCGAAGCACCCGAATAGCGCGAGATCACGTGCAGCTGCGAAACCGGCACATACAGCTTGGTGTCTTTCGCGTATTCGAGATGCAGGAACTCGGTCTCGCCCTCGCCCAGGTCCATGCTGGTCAGCCCCATGTAGCGGCCGATGCCGTGGTTGATGTGCACCACCGGGTCGCCGATTTTCAGCTCCGACAGATCGCGCACCATCGATTCGACCTGGGTGACGCCTTCCTGCTTCTTGTGGCCGACCCGGCGTCCCGAACCCGCATACAGCTCGGTCTCGGTGATGAAGACCAGGGTTTCGCCGCGATCGAACAGCTCGAAGCCTGCCTGCAGCGGCGCCACGCCCAGCGCCAGGCGCGCGGCGGAATCCCTGAAACCTTCGAAACCTTCCACCGGCACCAGTTCCAGGTCGTACTCGTTAAAATACTGTTGCAAGGTCTCGCGGCGGCCGTTCGACTCGGCGCAGATCATCACGCGCGCATCTTGTTTCAAAAGATAGGCGCGCAGATTGGTCAGCGGGTCGTCGATGCGGCGGTTGACGGCGATATTCGGGATCGGCGCCGATAATTCCGACGCTCCCTCTCCCTCGCGGCTGATGACCCAGCGCGGATAGGGCTTGGCCAAGGTGAAGAAGGCTTCGTCGCTCAGGAACAGTTCATCGGGCGGCAGGATAGGCCGCTCGTGGTCGGCCTTGAGAAAGCGGAAGCGCGACTGGGTATCGCTCCAGAAGCGCTTGATGGCGCCGTCGATATCGCCCACCAGCGCCAGGCTGGCGTGTTCCGGCAGATAGTCGAACAGGGTCGCCGTCTCGTCGAAAAACAGGGGCAGGTAGTATTCGATGCCGGCCGAGGCGATGCCGCTGCCGATGTCCTTGTAGACCACCGAGCGGCTCGGATCGCCCTCGAAGCGCTCGCGCCAGCGGCTCCTGAAACGGGTGCGGGCCGCTTCGTCCATCGGGAATTCGCGGCCCGGCAGCAAGCGCACTTCGCGCACCGGGTACAGGGATCGCTGGGTGTCGGCGTCGAAGGTGCGGATGGTTTCGATTTCGTCGCCGAACAGGTCGAGCCGGTAGGGCAGCGCGGAGCCCATCGGGAACAGGTCGATCAGGCCGCCCCGCACCGAGTACTCGCCGGGCGACATCACCTGGCTCACATGGCTGTAGCCCGCCAAGGTCAGTTGCGCCTTCAGGGCCGCCTCGTCCAGCCTTTCGCCTTGCTTGAAGAAGAAGGTGTAAGCCGCCAAAAACGACGGCGGCGCCAGGCGCACCAGTGCGGTGGTGGCGGGGACGATCAATACATCGCACTGGCCGTTGCGGATTTCATGCAAGGTTGCCAGGCGCTCCGACACCAGGTCCTGGTGGGGAGAAAAGGCGTCATAGGGCAGGGTTTCCCAGTCCGGCAGCAAGTGACATGAGAGCGTCGAGGCGAACCACGGCAGCTCGGTGAGCAGGCGCTGGCCGTCGCTGGCGTTGGCGACCACCACCACGAGGATGCGCTTTTCCGCTTTTAACGCCAGTGCGGCAGTGGCCAGCGCGTAGGCGTCGGCGGAGCCGTACAGGGTCGGAAGGGCGAAGCGGGTGCCCGGCTTCGGCAGGGATTTGGAGAGCTCGAAAGGCATGCGGGCTGCGCGACTTTTTCAGACTAAGGAGCCTGCCATTATAGTCCGATTCGCCTTCCACCATCCCGCAACGCTCCCAAGCGGGCGCGCTTTGAAAGCGCGCCGAAATCAACTTCAGGCCTCCGAGGCGCCATGCGATCTGAATCGAGTTTCCGTCCATTCAAAAATCATCCGGCTTCGCCGGTGAATTTTTGTCTGACTGGCTTTGCGCCGCTAAGCCGGTGTTTTCCGGGCTTACTGACTAGTCCAAACAAAAGTAGGGGTTCACTTTTGTTTGATATTCGCGATCCCAAACGGTACATGCACCATCGGGATGGTGCCCTCGGGCGAACTGCGCAAATGACTCAATTGGTCATCGAAAAAGATATGCGGCTTGAACACCGATAAAACTCTCGCCTTGTCCATCCCACCCAGAAAAAACGTCTCATTGGCCGACACCCCCCAGCTTTTCAGGGTCGTCACCACCCGCTCGTGCGATGGCGCGCTGCGGGCCGTGATGATGGCGATGCGCAGCAGCTTGCGGTAACCCGGATCGCGCCGCGCCATCCGCTCTTCCATCCGCTGCATCAGCGCCAGGCGCTGAAACATGGCGGCGAGAGGCCCCGGCTGGTGCGGCTTGGCGATGTGCAGGGTCTCGTGCGCGTGAAACTGATCGAGGCCGCTCTGCTTGAACACCGTCTCCGACTCGTCGTCGGCGATCACACCGTCGAAGTCGAAGGCGACCCGCAATTCGGCGTCGTTTTCATCGTCATCGGTCCTGGAAGGTAGCACCAGCCCGGCCGCGTAGCCGGCGGCGATGGCGCTTTGCACATCCTCTTCGTTCGCGCTCAAAAACAGCGCCGTGTTAAAGGCGGGCAGATAGGGATAGGGCGAGGCGCCCGTCATGAAGGCGGCGCGCGAGATGTCGAGGCCATAGTGGGCGATCGAGCGCATCACCCGCAAGCCCGTCTCCGGCGAATTGCGCGAAAACAGCACCACCTCGACGGGACTCTGCCGGGGAAAATACTTGTTGATGTTGAGGAAGCGGCGGATGAAGGGAAACGCCACACCCTTTTCCAGCACGACGTCGATGTGCTGTTCCTGGTAATTGCGGTATTCGTCGGCGCCGCTGTCGAGATAAATCTGGTGCGAGCCGGACAAATCGAATAGGGCCGAGGAGGCCACGCCGATCACCAGCTTCTGGCTAATATCGAAGGCCATCAGGGAGCGGCCACGCGCAGCTGCTCGAACACGGCGGCGTCGCGACCGGCGATCTCCACTGCCGCATCAGCATCGACCTGGCCGCCGTCGGCCAGCAGACGCAGCATCGCCAACTGGTCGGCACGCGCCAGTAGTTGCGATAGCGGCGACGAGCCGCCCTCGATGGCCTCGGCCACCGCCGGCGGAAAATCCCACAAGGTGGCGATGCGCGCCGACAGGCGGCGGCCATCGCGCAGCAGGACTTCGGAAAAATGGGGCGAGGCCGGCAGGGCGGCGCCGTTATAAATCTGGTCGATCAGGCGCAGGGCGACGATCAGGCCGACGTGCTGAAGCAGGCCTGCCAGGTAGGCTTCGAACACGTTGGCGCCGGCTTTCGGGGCCAGCAGGCTGGCTGCCAGTGCGCACGCTTCCGACTCGCGCCACACGGTGGGCGCGCCCTGGTGGGCGAAGCGCCCGGTCTGCATGCTGATGATGGGCCGAAAGGCGACCCGCGCCAGCAGCATGCGCATGCCGTTCTGCCCCAGCAGCATGACGGCCGCCTCGATGGTGCGTACCGGCGCGGTGGGGCTGTAATACGGGCTGTTGGCTTCGCGGATAACTTCGGCCACCAGCACCACGTCCTGCGCCAGCTGGCGCGACAGCTCGGCGCCCGACATGGAATCGTCGCGCAGGCTTTTGAGCAATTGGGGAATCACCGCGGGCACCCGCGGCACCAAGTCGGCGCCTTCGCCGGGCGAATCGACCAGGCGCGCCAGTTCGTCCAGGATCAGCTGCTCGGTGGCGGCTGGTACTTCGGCGGAGGGTTCGCTTGCCAGCGAGCGGTAAAAAAGCTGGGTGAGATCGATATCGATGGGAGTGGCGGCGGCGCGGGCCGGTTCGCTTGCCTGCGCCGGCGGCGCTGCCATTGCCATCGCCGGCGCCGCCGGAGCAGGCTCGCCCTTGAACCATCGGGTAATCCAGTTGATCATCGAACGCCGCAGACAAATGATTAAAAAATTGAATAGCCTATTTTATATCAGACATCCGCGGCGGTCGAAGCAGCTTGCTGCTGTTTTTAGAGCTCGACCCGCTTTGCATTGGTGGCCGACCAGCGATAAAGGGCGCCCAACAGGGCCGCGCCCAGGATAAGTGCGACGATCATGCCCTGGCTCTCGCTCATGCCGTTGGCGATCGCCAGCGGCTCGCCCTTGTCGGTCGAGACGATCAGGCCGGCCAGGGCGACGTTGAACAGGCTCTCGCCGACGATGAAGCCGGACATCACCAGCACGCCCATGCGCTTGGCCGCCTCGCCCCAACTGTATTTGGAGACGGCGCGTTCGAACAGATAACCGCCGATGGCGCCCACCACCACCGGCAGGGTGACGCCGCTCGGCAGGTAGATGGCCAGGCCGACGCCCAGCGGCGGCAGGCTGTATTTACCATTGCTGGATTTTTTGAGAAGAAAATCGACCAGCACCAGGGCGATTCCGATGGCGGCGCCGTAGCCCAGCAGGAACCACGGCAGATCGCCGCCGATCACGCCCTTGGCCAGGGTGGAAATCAGGGTGGCCTGAGGCGCCGCCAGCGGCGTCGAGGAAATCGCGCCGATATTCGGGGCGCCGGCGAAGCCGTTGGCACGGTTCAGCAGTTCCAGCACGGGCGGCACCACGGCCGAACCGGCGAACACGCCGATGATCAGGCCGACCTGCTGCTTCCACGGGGTGGCGTCGACCAGCTGGCCGGTTTTCAGATCCTGCAGGTTGTCGTTGCCGATCACCGCCACCGCCAGCACCACGGTGGTGACGAACAGGGCGAAGGCCACCAGGGCCTGCGCGATGTCCGGACCAATCAAGTGGCGTCCCACCATGCCGACCGACAGGGAGGCGCCGAGAATGGTCAGAATGGCGATGCCGGAGACGGGCGAATTCGATGAGCCGATCAAACCGGCCATGTAGCCGCAGACAGCGGCGGCGAACATGCCGGCGATCAGGATGTAGGCCACGCCGACCGCCACCAGCGGGACCGACAGCGAAGAGAGCGGGCCGCCCTGCAAGAATGCGGACAGCAGCCAGCCGGCCGGTACCATGGAAATCAGGGTCACCAGGCCGACGATAAAGATCGGCAGATCGCGTTCGGATCGGGGCAGGGCGCCATCGGCCGCTGCGGAATGGCGCGAGGCGGCCATGGCCGAGCGCAGGCCGCCGATGACGGGTTTGGCCAGGCTGGCCAGGGTGATGATGGCGGCGGCGCCGATCACGCCGGCGCCCATCATGCGCACCTTGGTGCTCCAGACGCCCTGGGCGAAGTCGGCTGCGCTGACGGAAGCGGCGGCCGGTGCGGCGGCCGTCATGATCGGCACCAGGATGCCCCAGGCGATGACCAGGCCCGCCAGCATGGCGATGCCGACCGTGATGCCCATCAGGTGGCCGGCGCCGACCAGGGCCAGCGACGAGGAGGCGCCGATGCCGGTGGCGCCGGAACCGGTGCGGAAGTAGATTGACACTTCGGCGGCCATCAGCTTGGCGGCGGCGACGGCTGCGAAGACGGCCGAAGCCACGCTGCCCCAGATCACCGCCCACAGGCCGGCCTTGCCTTCGGCGGCGCCGCTGCGCGAGGACATACCGACTTTCAGCACCTCAGCGGCCGCCACTCCTTCAGGATAGGGCAGGTCGGACTGCGACACCAGCGCGCGCCGCAGCGGCATGGTGTACATCACGCCCAGCACGCCGCCGATGGCGCAGCAGCCGAAAGTAGGCCAGAACGGCACGTGCGCCCACCAGCCGATCATCAACAGGCCTGGCAGCACGAAGATCACCGAAGCGAGCGTGCCGGCCGCCGAGGCGATGGTCTGGACGATATTGTTTTCCTGGATGGTGGCGCTTTTGAAGGCCGACAGCAGGGCCATCGAAATGACGGCAGCCGGGATCGAGGTGGCGAAAGTGAGGCCGACCTTCAGGCCCAGATAGACCTGGGCCGCCGTGAAGACCAGGGTGATGATCACGCCGAGGATGATGCCGCGGACGGTGATCTCCTTCGGGTCGGCCGGATTTGCAGCCAGGGGTTGAACCATTGATACCGTCGCCATCCGCAGCGCTCCATTGAGAGGGTTTGATCGAAGTTCGGGCCCGCGCATTGCCTTGCAATTAAAGCATGCAAAAACAGGCCCGCTCCATCATAACCGTCCCGCCGCAAAATCCCAAGCGCGACAGCCGCCGTGCGCTAGAACAGAGAGTTCTTCACCGCCGCCGGCATCGGCGCCGGCGGCGCGGCCGCAGGATCCTGCGGCGCGGCTGGCACTGGAGCCTGTTCCAGGTCGATGCCCTTGAACTCCGTGGTTCCCGCGTACTCGGCGTAGATCCAGTCGTCGTCCTGGCGCATCACGCCCTCCGGCTCCAGTCGCTCTTCCTGCGGCTTGCCGTTCAGGGCCACCCGCATGTAGTCGATCCAGATCGGCATGGCCAGGGTGGCGCCGAACTCGCGCCCGCCCAGCGAGCGGGGATCGTCGTAACCCATCCAGGCCACGCCGACGACATTGGCGCCGTAGCCGGCGAACCAGCCGTCCATGGCGTCGCTGGTGGTGCCTGTCTTGCCGGCGATGTCGCGCCGGTCCAGCTTTTTGGTGGCGTCGGCGCCGGTGCCGTAGCGCGCGACGTCGCGCAGCATGGAATCGGTGACGAAGGCGTTGCGGGCGTCGATCACCCGGTTCGCTTCCAATCCCGGTTCGGGTTTTTTAGCCTCGGCGATGACGGTGCCGCGCGAGTTGACAATTTTTGCGATCAAATAAGGCTGGACCCGGTAGCCGCCGTTGGCGAACACCGCATAGGCGCCGGCCATCTGCAGCGGCGTGACCGCGCCCGTGCCCAGCGCCATGGTCAGATTCTTCGGATGGCGCGCCGGGTCGAAGCCGAATTTGGGCAGGGTGTCGTGGACGTAGCCGACCCCCAAAGCGCGTAGCAGCCGCACCGAGGGCACGTTTTTCGACAGCGCCAGCGCGCGCCGCATGGTGACCTTGCCGTCGAAAACGCCGTCGTCGTTCTGCGGCGACCAGGTCTTGCCGGCATCCTCGCCCGGCATGTCGAGCGGGGCATCGAGAATCTCCGTCGCCGGCGAAAAGCCTTTTTCCAGGGCGGAGGAATACAGGAAGTGCTTGAAGCTCGATCCCGGCTGGCGCCACGCCTGGGTTACATGATTGAACTTCTGCAGATTGAAATCGAAGCCGCCGACCAGCGCGTGGTAGGCGCCGGTGCTGGCATCGATCGAGACGAAAGCGGCCGAGACCTGCGGCAGCTGGACAATGGCCCAGCTCTTGTTTTCCTTGCTGACCCGGACGATGGCGCCGGGCGCCAAGCGTAATGCCGGCTTGGCGTTGGCGCCCAGGCCGGCCGCGACGAATTTCAATCCCGCTCCCTGGATGTCGACGGTTTCGCCATCCACCGTTTGCACCTTCACCGTTTTTGGCGAGGCGGCCAGCACCACAGCGGGCAGCAGGCCATCGCTGGAGCGGCGCTTTTGCAAGGCTTCGTCGATGGCGTCGTCGCGCTGGTCGGCATTTTCGGGCAGCTCGATGATGGCCTCGGGTCCGCGGTAGCCGTGGCGCTGATCGTAGGCCAGCACATTGCGGCGCAGCGACTGGTAGGCGGCATCCTGGTCGCGGCTGAGTATCGTGGTGGTGACGACGATGCCCTTGGTGTAGGCGTCGTCTTTCAACTGCTCGACCACGGCCTGCCGCGCCAGTTCGGCGACGTATTCGGCGTGGGTGTCGAACTGCTGGCCTTTCGAATTGACGCGCAGCGGCTCGTTCAAGGCCTGCTTGTACTGGTCCTCGCTGATGATCGCCTGGTCGCGCATGGTTCTCAAGACCACCTGCTGGCGGGCGCGCGCGCCTTTCGGATTGACCACCGGGTTGTGGCGCGCGGGGTTTTGCGGCAGGCCGGCCAGCATGGCGATTTCCGCCACCGACAATTGCGCCAGCGGCTTGCCGAAGTAAGTCTTGGCGGCTGCCGAAAAACCGAAAGCGCGCTGGCCCAAATAAATCTGGTTCATGTACAGCTCGAGGATCTGGTCTTTCGACAGCGCGCCCTCGATCTTGTAAGCCAGCGCTACCTCGGTGGCCTTGCGTGCCAACAGCTTGTCGCGCGAGAGGAAGAAGTTGCGGGCGACCTGCATGGTGATGGTCGAGCCGCCCTGGCGGAAGCCGCCCTTCAAATTCGACTTGGCGGCGCCCATGGCGCGGATCCAGTCGATGCCGCCGTGCTCATAAAAACGCTTGTCCTCGATCGACAGCAGGGCCTTGACCATCAGCGGCGGCATTTGCGCCACCGGCAAAAAGTCGCGGTGCTCTTCGCCGAACTCGCCGATCAGCACGTGGTCCGCCGTGTAGATACGCAGGGGGATCTTCGGCTGGTAGTCGGTGACGGCGTCGATCGACGGCACGTTGGCATACAGGACGATGCCGGTGTAGACGGCACCGAGGATCAGGGCGACGACGATCAGCAGGGCGATGACGATGAAGCCGGCGGCGGACCTCGTTCGGCGTGGCGTCAAATTCAATCTTGTCAAAACGGTCTCTCGGGCTGGTGAAGCACATTATAAGGTGGGCTGATTGAAGCGAACCTTAACCAAGCGAGTTGTGTTCGACAAGTCTTTACAGGCAGGGTGCGTGCGGCGGTGCCCGAGGGGGCGCTGTAAAACACCAGACGTAAAAAAAGCAGACCCGCGGGTCTGCTTTCTTGGGCGCTGAAACGGCTTATTTCACGCCGTGCATCAGCTTCTGGATCAATGGGGCCAGCAGCAGCAGGATCACACCGCCGGCCATCAGCGACCAGAAACCGAAGGTGTAGCCGGACAGGGCCGAAGCCACCGACATGCCCTCGGTGCCGCTGACGAAGCTGGCGAAAATCCCGGACAGGTTGTTGCCGATACCGGTCGACAGGAACCAGCCACCCATGCCCAGGCCGACCAGGCGGGTCGGCGCCAGCTTGGTGACCATCGACAGGCCGATCGGCGACAGGCACAGTTCACCGATCGACTGGATGCAGTAGACGGCGAACAGGGTCCAGAACGGGATCTTGTTGTCCGCGTTGACCAGCACCGACAGGGCGTAGATCAGCAGGCCGAAGGCGAGGGCGTTGAAGATGATGCCGAGGCCGAATTTGCGCGGGATCGACGGGTTGACGTTGCGGCGGCCCAGTGCCACCCAGACCCAGGCGACGATTGGCGCGCAGGCGATGATGGCGATCGAGTTCACGCTCTGGAACCAGGCGGTCGGGAAGACGAAGCTGCCCAGGTTGCGGTCGACAACTTTCTCGGCGAGGAAGGTGAAGGAGCTGCCGGCCTGTTCGAAGAACATCCAGAACAGGATATTGAAGAAGAAGATGATCAGCATGGCGATGGTCTTGTCGCGGGCGATTTTGCCTTCGCGGATACCTTCGATCATCAGCATGATGGCCAGGATGATAAACAGGATCGACAGGACGATCTGCAGATTGTTGGCGCCGGCTTTCAGCAGGCCGTACATGACGGGAATCACGCACAGGCCGCCGACGACGACCATCAACATGCGCATCGGGTTTTTCGCTTCGCCCACTGGCGCGCCGATGCCTTGCAGGGTCTTGCGGCCGATGGCGAACCAGACCAGGCTGATCAGCATGCCCAGGCCGGAGACGAAGAACACCACTTTATAGGCGGGGATGTTTTCGGTGACGCCCATTTTCTGCGCCAGGATCTGGGTCAGGATCGGCGACAGGAAGGCGCCGGCATTGATGCCCATGTAGAAAATGGTGAAACCGGAATCGCGGCGGGTGTCGCTGATCGAATACAGCTTGCCGACCATGGTCGAGATATTCGGTTTGAACAAACCGTTTCCGACGATGATGGTGGCCAGGCCTAATTTAAAAATATTCGGGTCGGGAATGGTGATGGCGAACAGGCCGGCGGCCATGAAAGCGGCGCCGATCAGGATCGAGCGCTGGTAACCGATCACGCGGTCGGCCACATAACCACCGAAGACGGCGCCCGCATACACCAGCGCGAGGTAGGAACCGTAGGTCAGATTCGCATCGGCTTCGCCAACCGCGGCGCCGCCGTAAAACTGGGTGACGATGTAGAGCACCAGGGCCCAGCGAATGCCGTAGAACGCGAAGCGCTCCCAGAATTCGGTCATGAACAACATCCACAGCGGACTTGGATGACCCAAGATCTGCTTGAACTCCGGGACGACGGCTGGTTGGCCGGGTGTAGCTGCACCGCTCATGCGGATTCCCCCAAAATATTTTGAAATTATGAATGGATAAATCATATGAAAAAGGCAGCGCGCTTCCATGCCGGGTAGGCGTGAAGACGGGCGGCCCGATTCAGTACCGGCTGCATTCTAATGTAAATCAGTCAGCGTCAGCGAAATTTTGGCGGCTGTGGTAGATGCGATGAATTCGGCGACGAATCCGGTGTGGAATTCCACGCTGCGTTTGGCGCAACGCACCATTCGTACGATGGGGCCACTACGCCCGGGGATTTGTCGTATATTGGAGTCGCAATCCCGATTTGCAGTACCCGAATTGAAAAGGAATCACTCCATGGACTACGACGTTGTCGACACTCTTATTTCGCCGGACGGCCGGCTCGAAGTCCTTTCCAAGGCCGAAGTGGCCAAACTGCTCGATACCAGCAAGGGCGGTTTATACGACATCTTCCGCAGCTGCGCGCTGGCGGTCCTCAATTGCGGCAGCTCGATCGACGATGGCAAGGAGCTGCTCGAACGTTATAAATCCTTCGACATCCACATAGTCCAGCGCGAGCGCGGCATCAAGCTCGATATCAAGGGCGCCCCCGCGATCGCCTTCGTCGACGGCAAAATGATCAAGGGCATCCACGAGCACCTGTTCGCCGTGCTGCGCGATATCGTCTTTGTCAGTAACGAAGTCACCGACAATCCGAGTTTCGACATGAGCCGCTCGGACGGCATCACCGACTCGGTGTTCCACATCCTGCGCAACGCCAATGTGCTGCGCCCGATGCGCAACCCCAACCTGGTGGTGTGCTGGGGCGGCCATTCGATCAACCGGGTCGAATACAATTACTCGAAAGAAGTGGGCTACCAGATGGGCCTGCGCGACCTGGATATCTGTACCGGCTGCGGCCCCGGCGCCATGAAAGGCCCGATGAAGGGCGCCACCATCGGCCACGCCAAGCAGCGTCTGACCAATGGCCGCTATCTGGGTATTTCGGAACCCGGCATTATCGCCGCCGAATCGCCGAACCCCATCGTCAATGACCTGGTGATCATGCCGGACATCGAAAAGCGCCTGGAAGCGTTCGTGCGCACCGGCCACGGCATCGTCGTGTTCCCGGGCGGCGCCGGCACCGCCGAGGAGATTTTATATATCCTGGGTATCCTGCTGCACCCGGAGAACGCCTCGATTCCCTTCCCGCTGATTTTTACGGGGCCGGAATCGTCGCGCGACTACTTCAAACAGATCGACGCCTTTATCGGCACCACGCTGGGCGAAGCGGCGCAGGCGCGCTACCAGATCATCGTCGACGATCCGGAACTGGTGGCGCAAACCATGCAGACGGCGATCAAGGAAGTACGCGAATTCCGCAAGTCGCGCAGCGATGCCTATTATTTCAACTGGCTGCTGAAGATCGACGCCGAGTTTCAAAAGCCGTTCAAGCCGACCCACGAGAACATGCGTTCGCTGTCGCTGCACAAGAACCAGGAAACGCATTTACTGGCAGCGAACCTGCGTCGCGCGTTTTCGGGCGTGGTAGCGGGGAATGTGAAGGACGAAGGGATCCGCGCGATCGAGAAGTACGGCCACTTCGAGATTCACGGCGATGCCGCGATCATGGGGCCGATGGACGCGCTGCTGGCGTCGTTCGTGGAGCAGAGCCGGATGAAATTGCCGGGGAAGGCGTATGTGCCTTGCTATCGGGTGATTAAATAGCGGCGGGTGCAGTTTGGGGACAGGCCCTGCGTGTTCGCTTTCGGTCCCCCGGGCCGAAAGCTCCCCAGCTTTTGACTTGGTTTTAAGACGTAAAACCGGGGACAGGCTCGCAGAGCCTGTCCCCGATGCTTCATTCTTCCCGGCGGAGATGCGGAAAAAGGATGACGTCGCGAATATTCGGCGAATCCGTAATCAGCATCATCAAGCGGTCGATGCCGATCCCGCAGCCGCCGGCCGGCGGCATGCCGTATTCCAGCGCGCGGATGTAGTCGGCGTCATAAAACATCGCTTCCTCGTCGCCCGCATCCTTGGCCGCAACCTGCGCCAAAAAGCGTGCCGACTGGTCTTCGGCGTCGTTCAACTCCGAGAAACCGTTGGCGATTTCACGGCCGACGATGAACAACTCAAAACGCTCGGTAATGCCTTCATGCGTGTCGGAGGCGCGCGCGAGCGGCGACACTTCTGCCGGGTAGTCGATAATGAAAGTCGGCTCCCACAGCTGCGCTTCGGCGGTTTCTTCGAACAGCGACAGCTGCAGCGATCCCAGGCCCGAGGTCGAAAACGGCTTGACGCCGAATTTGAGCAGCTCGGCTTTTAAAAATTCCATGTCATGCAGCTGCTCGTGCGTGTAATGCGGCGCGAACTTGTTGATGGCTTCGACGATGGTCATGCGGTGGAAGGGCTTCGACAGGTCCAGCGCGCGGCCGCCGTAGGTCAGCTCGGCGGTGCCGTGGGCGTCGATGGCCGCCTGGCGGATGACGGCTTCCGTGAAATTCATGATCCACTGGTAGTCGGTGTAGGCCGCGTAAAACTCCATCATCGTGAATTCCGGATTGTGGCGCGGCGAGACGCCCTCGTTCCTGAAATTGCGGTTGACTTCGAACACGCGGTCGAAGCCGCCCACCACCAGGCGCTTCAAGTACAACTCGGGCGCGATGCGCAGGAACATCTCCATGTCCAGCGCATTGTGGTGGGTGATGAACGGTTTCGCAGCGGCGCCGCCGGGGATGGTGTGCAGCATCGGCGTTTCGACTTCCATGAAGTCGTTCTTTTCCATGAAGCGGCGGATCGACGACATGGCGGCGGTGCGCGCTTTAAAAGTGCGGCGGGTTTCCTCGCTCATGATCATGTCGACGTAGCGCTGACGATATTTCGTCTCCTGGTCCGACAGGCCGTGGAATTTGTCCGGCAGCGGGCGCAGCGACTTGGTGATCAGGCGCAGCGTACTGACCTTGATGGTCAGCTCGTCGGTCTTGGTCTTGAACAGGGTGCCTTCGACGCCGAGGATGTCGCCCAGGTCGTAGTGATGCAGCGCTTCCATCGCTTCGGCGCCCGTCAGATCGAGGGTGGCGTAGATCTGGATGCGGCCGTCGGCGCGTGGACCGGAGGAATCCTGCAGGGTGGCGAAAGCGGCTTTTTTACCGGCTTCGCGCTTGAGCATCATGCGGCCGGCGACGACGACATTGACCGGATTGGCTTCCAGCTCTTCGCGGGTTTTTTCGCCGTACTCGAGCGCCAGCGCGGCCGCATTGTGCTGCGGGCGGAAATCGTTGGGGAAGGCGATGCCCTTGGCGCGGATGGCGGCCAGCTTGGTGCGGCGTTCTGCGATGATCTTGTTTTCGTCGGCTGGTTGCGCAGCCTGGTCCTGGATGTCGGTGGTCATGGTGTTTGTACTTATTTAGTTAATCAGGGCGTCGATATCGAGCGACGCGAAATCCGCGGCGATGGCGATGACGTTGTCGAAGCCGGCGAAGGCTTCGGCGGGCAGGGTGGTGGTCAACACCACGCAGCGCATGCCGGCATTACGGGCCGCTTCCACGCCGAGCGGCGCATCTTCGAACACGATGCAGTCTTGCGGCGCGGCGCCCAGGCGTTCTGCCGCCAGCAGGAAACCGTCCGGATGCGGCTTGCCCCGGGCGACATCGGCGGCGCCGACGACGGCATCGAAATGGCGGCGCAGGTCGAGACCGTCCAGCGTGAATTCGATGTTCCCCACCGGGGCGGCGGTCGCCACCGCCAGCTTGATGCCGGCCGCTTGCGCGCGGGCGATCAGCGCATCGAATCCGCCGACCGTCTTGCGGTGCGGGCCATACAACTCGCGGTAGACGCCTTCCTTTTCCAGGTTGAGCGTCTTGACGGCGTCGTCGTCCAGGTGCTCGCCCAGGTGGGCGCGGATGATCTCCTTGCCCTGGCGGCCGGCCGTGGTGCGGAAGAACTCGTCCGCATCGATGGCCATGCCGCGCTGCTCGAAGAAGGTGATCCACGAGCGCGTGTGGTAGGCCATGTTGTCGACGATGGTGCCGTCCATGTCGAAGATAAAAGCCCTCGCCATCAGACGCCCTGTTTCAGCGAAGCCGAAATGAAGTCATCGAGGTCGCCATCGAGCACGCCCTTGGTGTTACCGGTCTCGAAATTGGTGCGCAAATCCTTGATGCGCGACTGGTCCAGCACGTAGGAGCGGATCTGGTGACCCCAGCCGACGTCGGTCTTGGAGTCTTCCAGCTTCTGCTGCTCGCTCATGCGCTTGCGCAGTTCGTGCTCGTACAGCTTCGCCTTCAGCATTTCCATCGCCTCGGCGCGGTTGCGGTGCTGGCTGCGGTCGTTCTGGCACTGCACCACGATGCCGGTCGGGGCGTGCGTCATGCGCACGGCCGAATCGGTCTTGTTGATGTGCTGACCGCCGGCGCCGGAAGCGCGGTAGGTATCCACGCGGATGTCCGCCGGATTGACGTCGATCTCGATCGAATCGTCCACCTCCGGGTAAACGAACAAGCTGGTGAACGAGGTGTGGCGGCCGTTTGCCGAGTCGAACGGCGACTTGCGCACCAGGCGGTGCACCCCGGTTTCGGTGCGCAGGTGGCCGTAGGCGTACTCGCCCTCGACTTTCAAAGTGGCAGTCTTGATGCCGGCGACCTCGCCATCGGACTGCTCCAGGATCTCGACTTTGAAACCTTTACGTTCGCAATAGCGCAGGTACTGGCGCAACAGCATAGAGGCCCAGTCCTGGGCTTCGGTACCGCCGGCGCCGGCCTGGATATCGATGAAGCAGTTGTTCGCATCGAGCTGGCCGCTGAACATGCGGCGGAACTCCATGCCTTCGATGACCTTCTGGATGGCCTCGACGTCGCCGCTGACCGCTTCCAGCGTGTCGTCGTCGGCTTCCTCGCGCGCCATGGCGAACAAGTCGTTGGCATCTTTCAGATCGCCGTCCGCCTTGATGAGCGTATCCACCACGCCCTCGAGCGCTTTTTTCTCTTTGCCCAGATCCTGCGCCCGTTTTGGATCGTTCCAGACGGTGGGGTCTTCCAGCTCTTCGTTGACCTGCTCTAGTTTCTCGGACTTTTTATCGAAGTCAAAGATACCTCCGAAGTTCGGCTTCACGACTGGTCAGGTCGTTGAGCAGGGCGGCGAGGGCGTTGATGCGTTCAGCTTCCATGATGTTCTGGTCTTTGCATTGTATGAATTGAACCGACGATTATACCGGAGAGCGCCCCTTCTTACCGGAGAAATGGCCGGCTTGTCGGTGGGCGGGCCGCTGCCGTATGATGTTCGCCATCCTCGACCCGACTGGCTGCGACCCATGACCACCCGTGTAAATATGCTTTATAAACTGACACCCTTGATGGCCACGCTGCTGGCCGGCTGTGCCGGACCGGCTCCGGCCACCTTGGCACCAGGCGCGACGGCCACCCTGGCGGTGCTGGAGACCACCGATGTCCACTCGAATGTCCTGGGCTACGATTACTACAAGCTGGCCGAGGACAAGGCCTTTGGTCTGGACCGCGCCGCCACCCTGATCGCCGCCGCCCGCGCCGAATTCCCCAATACCCTGTTGCTCGATAACGGCGACACCATCCAGGGCACCGCGCTGGCCGATTACCAGGCGCTGGTCAAACCGCTGGCGTGCTCGGAAACGTTGGCCGTCTACAAGGTGATGAACCACCTGGGCATGGAAGGCGGCGGCATCGGCAACCACGAATTCAACTACGGCCTGAAATACCTGAACCAGGTCACCGGCAGCCATTTTGAGGTCGACGGCGTCGATGCCAATGCGCCGCGCTGCGCCGGCCCGGCCTTCCCGCAGGTGCTGGCCAACGTCTACAGCAGCAAGACCCACAAGCAGCTGTTCAAGCCCTATCACATCATCCACAAGCAGATCACTGCGATCGGCGCCGACGGCAAGCCGTTCAAAACGCTGCTGAAAGTGGGCATCATCGGCTTCACGCCGCCGACCATCGTCGAATGGGATAAGCGCTGGCTCGACGGCAAGGTCTACACGGAAGGCGTGCGCGAGACGGCCATGAAGTATGTGCCCGTCATGCGTGCCGAAGGCGCCGACGTGGTAGTGGCGATTTCGCACGGAGGTTTGGACAACAGCCCGTACGCGCCCAGCATGGAAAACGGTAACTGGTACCTGTCGCAGGTGCCCGGCATCGACGCCATGCTGATCGGCCATTCGCACCAGGTCTTCCCGAACGCGGCCAGCGCGGTGGCGCAGTTCAACCTCCCCGGCGTCGACAAGGCGGCGGGACTGGTCAACGGCGTGCCGACCACCATGGCCAATTTGTGGGGCAAGCACCTGGGCGTGATCGGCCTGCACCTGAACTGGGACGGCGCCCACTGGGTGATCGACAAGCGCCAGACCACGGTGGAAGCGCCCGGCGCCCAGCAAGCCGATAAATCCTTCGTCGCAGCGGACCCCGGCGTGGTCGCTCTGGTGGCGAAGGAGCACGCGGCCACCATCGATTACGTCAAGACCCCGGTGGGCGAAAGCGCGTTCCGCATGTCGAGCTACTTTGCCGATATCGGCGACGACACCGCCATCACCCCGGTGAACTTGGCGCAGGCGGACTACGTCAGCCGCTACATCAAGGCGAACATGCCGCAATACGCGGCGCTGCCGGTGCTGTCGATGGCCTCCGCCTTCAAGAGCGGCTCGGCGGGCGTGTCCGATTACACCGATGTCCCGGCCGGCAAACTGGCGTTGAACAATGCTGCAGATCTGTACCTGTATCCGAACACCCTGTATGCGGTGAAGATCGACGGCGCCGGCTTGAAGGCATGGCTGGAACACGGGGCGGGGCGCTTCAACACCATCGACCCGGCGAAAACCGGGCCGCAGGAGCTGATCAACCCTTCCTTCCCCAGCTATAACTTCGACGTGCCGACCACCAGCGATTTGCACTTCGAGATCGATGTCACCAAACCGGTGGGGCAGCGCATCGTCAAGCTGGCCTACCAGGGCAAGCCGGTGGCAGCGGCGCAGCAGTTCGTCGTCGCCACCAATAACTACCGGGCCAGCGGCGGCGGCAGCTTTCCGGGGCTGGATGGCAGCAAGACGATCCTGGCTTCGCCGGACGCCAATCGCGATGTGCTGATTGCGTGGATCAAGTCGGCCAAAACTTTGACTTTATCGGCGCACGGCACGCAGCGCAGCTGGCAGTTTGCCAAGGTGAAGACGGCCGGGCCGGTGGTGTTTCATGCTGCGCCCGGGAAGCTGGCGGTGGCCAGGGCCGCGGGGGTGGAGAATGTGGCGGAGTTGAAGGCGGACGATGGCGGCGGCAAGGGGTTTGCGCTGTATTCAGTCGATCTGTCCAAATAGCAGGGGGACTGGCACAAGCGCAGCGCAGATGCCTGTCCCATGGTCGATTTGCTTCGGAGCGAGCTTGGGACAGGCACCCTGCGGTGCCAGTCCCCCTTAGTTCAACTTCGCTTTTTCCTGCTGGACCAATATAAACGGATGCACCACCGACGTCCACAACGACGCCGCACCATCGGTCCAGGCGGTGGCCTGCTCGTCCGTCACCTTGCCCACTTTGCCCTCCGCCAGCCAGGCGGCAATCGTCGCCTTGTCGTCGTGCGAAATACGCACGGCGACGTCGATCAGGTCGAGGTCGGGGCTGACGAAAATCACCGAGCCCTGGGCGAAGTGGCGTTGCAGCTCGGCCCACGGCAGGCGGGCCGTTTCGCTGTTGATCTTGTTGTGCAGTTCGAGGTCTTTGTCGGGATTGAGCATGATGGTAAAAGTCAGATTGATTCGATAAGGGGTTCGGGCGAGCCGGTCCAGCTCAGGCGCCAGGCGCCGCCCTTGCGTACATTGCCGACCAGGGCGGGGCGAAAGCACGCCAGGTTGGTGCCGCCGTCGCGGCGCACGCTGGGGAAGATGACGCCCAGCGAGCCGCTGTCGAGCAGCTTCGACGCCAGTGCCTGCGAGGCTATATAGCTGTCTTTGGCCAGCGTTTTGGCGAATGGGCGCTGGCCGGCCACCGGGCGTAAATCGTGAAAGGTGCCGGTGAAATCGGACAGCATCACCTGGTAAGTCACGCTGTCGTTGAACACGCCGATTTCCTGGTATTCCACGGTCTTGTGAAAGGTGATTTCGGCCAGCGCCGTTTCCAGCTCGAAGGCGCAGTACCAGGCGCCCCGTTCGCCGTCGTTGAAACGGCTGCCTTCCGGGCGCGGGTAGGTGTAAGCGGCGTTGATGATCCTGAAATTGGGCACGCCGAACACCAGCTCGTCGACGCCGATGCCGGGCAGGCTGCCATACTCGCCGCGCAGTCTCTCGTTGGTGGCGTTGTCCAGGTCGAACAGGTCGGACAGCACGATGTCGTTGTCCGCCAAGGGCGCCAGCACCGAGTCTTCCGATTCGGCGAAGCGGGACGGAATCAGCCGGCAGGTGTCGAACTGGCGCAGCAGGGTGACGGGAGGCAGATCGGTCGGGCCGGCCAAGATCACAGCCCCCCGCGGCGGGCGTCCAGCAGCTTGCGCACCGTTTGCATGGCAAGCAGGCCGCCGCCCAGCATTTGCGCCAGCGGCGAACGGCCGCCGAATACCGGATTGGTATTGGGCAGCGCCACCCACTGGTCGGCCAGTTGGTCGCCGTACAGGATGTGCAGGGCTTTATAAATGCCGATCAGGTAGGAGATGCGGGTGATGCGGTCGACTTCGAGCACGCGGTCGGGATTCTTCTTCCACTCGTAAAAGGTGGACGAGGACAGGCCGCCCAGCAGTTCGCGGGCGTCTTCGTCGCGCAACTGCCAGGCGGCAGTCAGCTTGAAAAAGGCTTGCAGGGCCGACTTCGACAGCCGCTCGCGCTCGGCGCGGTTGTTCAGGTCGACCAGCACGGCCGGTTCGTAACGGCTCTTGGGATACGCGTAGGCTAGGTTCATGATTGCTCCGGTAATGGAGCATTTATACTCCAATATCGGAATCCGTGCAAGCCGCCAAAGCAATCGTGCGTGATGCCGCTCAAGCAGGCTCGGCGTGTTCCACCAGCAGCTGCACCTTGGTGACGCCGTTGTATTCGTTGGCATCGAGGCGGAACGCCACCCTCGCTCGTTCGCCCACCGAGGCCGTGTGGCCGAACCAGATGGCGTCGAAACGCTGGCCGTTGCGTTCCAACAGCAGCTTCAGATGCCGCTCTTTCAAAATGCGCTGGCTGACCACCCGAAACTCGTCGCAGAACACGGGCGGCGCGAAGCCCTGGCCCCACACTTCGCCATCCATCAGGGCGATAAACGCGGTGGTGTAATAGGCGTCTTCCAGCGGGCCGTCGGTTTCGATCACCCGCTCCAGCTGGCTCGATGTCAGCCAGGCTTTGCCGACCGCCTCGAAGGCCTCGGCGAACGCGTCGAAGGCTTCCGCGCGCAGGGTCAAACCGGCGGCCATGGCGTGGCCGCCGAACTTGTCGATCAGGCTGGGCGCCCGTTTCGACACCAGGTCCAGCGCGTCGCGCAGGTGAAAGCCAGGAATCGAACGCCCCGAGCCCTTGATGAAACCATCGGCGCCTGGCGCGAAGGTGATGGTCGGCCTGAAGTATTTTTCTTTTAAACGCGAGGCGACGATGCCGATCACGCCCTGGTGCCAGCCGGCGTCGAAGACGGCGATGGTGCTGCTGTCCGCCGGTTCGAAGGTGTCAAGGTGCAGAAGCGCCGTATCCTGCATCTCCGCCTCGATTTCGCGGCGTTTCAGGTTGATCTCGTTGAGCTGCTGGGCGATGGCCCAGGCGCGGCCTTCGTCGTCGGTGACCAGGCACTCGATCCCCAGCGACATGTCGTCCAGCCGCCCGGCCGCGTTCAGGCGCGGGCCCAATGCAAAACCCAGGTCGAAGGGAGAGGCGCTGCGCGCTTCACGTCCCGCCACGCGAAACAGCGCGGCCACGCCGGCATGCATGCGGCCGGCGCGCATCCTCTTGATGCCCTGGGCGACCAGGATGCGGTTGTTCGGATCGAGTTTGACGACGTCGGCCACCGTGCCGAGCGCCACCAGGTCGAGCAGGCTGTCGAGCTTCGGCTGCGGTGTCGTCTCGAATGCACCGCGCTTGCGCAGTTCCGCGCGCAGGGCCAATAAAACGTAAAACACCACGCCGACCCCGGCCAGGTTTTTGCTCGGAAAACCGCATTCGGGCTGGTTCGGATTGACGATCACGGCGGCCGCCGGCAGGGTGTCGGCGGGCAGGTGGTGGTCGGTCACCACCACTTCGATGCCGCGCCGGTTGGCCTCCGCCACGCCGTCGATGCTGGCGATGCCGTTGTCGACCGTGATGATGATGTCGGGCGCTTTCTCGCGCGCCGTCAGTGCGACGATTTCCGGCGTCAGGCCGTAGCCGTATTCAAACCGGTTCGGCACGATGTAGTCGACCGTGGCGCCCATCGCCCGCAGTCCGCGCAGGGCGACCGCGCAGGCGGTGGCGCCGTCGCAATCGTAGTCGGCGACGATGGTCATTTTCTTGCTGGCGGCGATGGCGTCGGCCAGGAACACTGCGGCGGCGTCGATGTGCAGCAAGCCCGAAGGCGGCATCAGCGCGGCGAGCTCGCTCGACAACTCGCGCACGTCGACCAGGCCACGCGCGGCGTACAGGCGCGCCAGCACGGGATGGACGCCGCCCTGGCGCAGCATTTCGGAGTGGCGGAAGGAACAGGGACGGGTGGCGATGCGGGTCATGAAGAATCCAAAAATAGTGAGGTGCGGTTCAGCCCAGCAGGCGATCCAGGCTGTGGCTGCGCCAGAAGCTGCGCTGCGACATGGCGGTGGCGGTCAGTTCCACCAGCTCGCTGCGGTGGCTGAGCACGAGCGTCAGTTTCAGGCCGCGCTTGACGGCATCGACCGCAGGGCCGAGCACCTCGGTGTCGATGCGTGCCATTTGCTGCAGCCAGTCGGCCCAGTCGGTGGCCAGCGCAGGGCCGATCAGGGCCGCTTCGACGAATGTCGCGGGGCGGCCGGGCTGCTCCAGCCAATGAGCGAACGGGCCGTGCACGACCGGTCCCAGCGCCGCCATCCACGGCGGCGCGTTGACGGTGGCGATGGATGTGCCGGCTGCTTGGCTGCCGGATGCCGCGGCCCAGGGCCAGAAACCGTTGATGGCCGGCAGACCGCGCGCCTCGCGTTCGGTGTTGGCGGGATGCGCATGCCACAGCATCTGCACTTCATTTTGCAGCTTGCGGTAGGCCAGCGCGTTTGGGCCCAACGGCATCGAATCGGTCAGATTCATGCCGCCGGTGGCGTCCGGGCTGGCCGTGTCCAGATCGGCCCAGTCGCCGGCGCGCATGAACCAGGTGAGTGCGTCGCCGTAGAGCAGGGTGTGGCCGTCCTCGTCGAAATACGGCCGCGCGCTGTCGTACAGCGCGCGCGCGTGCGATTCGACCAGGCCGAGCCGGCGCGAATCGCTCATCAACAAGTGGGTGCGGGCGATTTCGATGTGGGCGGGGTGGACGATCAGCCAGTCATCGAGGCCGGGATCGAGTCCAAAACCGCGCATGACGGCGGCGGCAAACGCCAGCTTGTCCTCGTCGAGCCCGGCCGCCCGCGCCAGCCAGCGCTCGTGCGGCAGGCTGCGGCCGGCACCGTCGATCGTGCTGCGCTTGAACGAAGCGCTGCGCGGGAGCAGGGCGGCCAGCTTGGGCGCTTGCAGGGCGCGCAGCAGGTCGGCACCCAGTTCGGCTGGGGGAAGTGAAAACGGCAATACCAGGGTCAGATCGATCATGCCGACATTGTAGGGCATCGGGGAGATCAGCGACGGCAGGGTATTTCGACATGTGAAGGGACGCAGCGTCGAGGAGAGGCGTCAGTACATCCAGAGATTCCTTCAATACATGGCAACGCGCAGGTACCGCATTGTATGGGTAATTCAAATGCCAATGTTGACGGAATGCTGTCGGCTAAAGTACTGTTCGAGGCAGCGCGTTTTCGATCGCCCGGCTGTCGGCTAACAGATTGCGACGGGTTCAATCAAGAAAGCTAAGAACATCCAGGTTGCACGATATGCAAATAAAATCGCCGTTGGGATTTAATCTTGTTGCCAACAAGGTAACTGAGAACGCCCCGCTGCTTTACCGAATTTATCTAAAACGCATCGGTGATGAAGCCGAGACGACGATCTATGTCGGAAAGTCCAGCCGTGGTTGCGCTCGGCCGTTTGTCCGTTACGATCGCAATTTGCAGCAGCTTCTCAATGATGGAAAACCCTTGAACGGCACGAGATTCCGCGATGTACACCATGATTTGCAAGCCGCACATATTGCGGGCCACCCGATTACGGTAGAGTTGGTTCGCAACGTCGATATCGCTCGCGAAGGCATCACCCATGCGGAACGTGCGTTACAACTGCATTTCAATCTTCCCACTGGCCGCAAAATGAGCCGGCGAGTACTCGATGATTTGGGCGCAACTATTCGTCGAAATGTGTAGGATGTAGTGATGCGTAAATGGTATGTACCCCTATTGCGCTTTTTCAGCGCCACGCCCCGGAGTGCGAACTGTGTGCACTGTCGCGCCGACCAGCGCAAGGCTTCTTCGTTGCGTGGTGGCGGCATCGCCTGCTCCCCCGGTGTGCTCTTGCTACCCCCGACGCGCGCGCAGACTCGTGCGTGCAAAGGCTGTGCGCTCCGTGCGAGATACTTCGATTGATCGCATGATGCAGGCGCATCGCCGGCGCCAAGCCTTTCGACTAGTAACGCTGCGATTCAATTGTGACAACCCCTGACGCCGCCAGACTTTGTGTGGCACACTTCGGGCTCACCCGAATTTCGCGCCGGAGCACATGAGTATTATTCGCAAATTGCCCTATGAATGGCTGGTCGGCCTGCGCTACACGCGCGCCGGCAAGCGCAGTGGCCGCAACAGTTTTATTTCCTTTATCTCGCTCATCTCGGTGGCCGGCATCGCCCTCGGCGTGGCCGCGCTGATCGTCGTGCTGTCGGTGATGAACGGTTTTCAGAAAGAAGTCACCGACCGCATGCTGTCGGTGCTGGCCCATATCGAGGTGTTCGACCCGCGCGGCGCGCTGCCCGACTGGCAAGCCTCGCGCGCGGAAGCGTTTAAAAACCCCGCCGTCAAAGGCGCGGCGCCTTTTGTCGAAACCCAGGGCATGCTGGTGCGCGACGTCATGCGTCCGGCCATCATCCGCGGCGTGCTGCCGGCGGAAGAGGGCAAAGTGTCGGATGTCGCCAAGCAGATGAAAGCGGGGTCCTTCGACCAGCTCACGCCCGGCTCTTTTAATATCGTGATGGGCTACGCCCTGGCCGGCGCCTTGAACCTGTCGATCGGCGACAAGGTGACCATGCTGCTGGCCCAGGCCCAGACCACCCCCGCCGGCATGCTGCCGCGCACCCGCACTTTTACACTCACCGGCATTTTCGAGGCCGGCCACTACGAATTCGATTCGGGCCTGGCCTTCATCAGCCTGGACGACGCCGAAAAAATGGAGCGATTGGACGGCCCGTCCGGCCTTCGCCTGCGCATCGCCGACATGCACCAGGCGCCGCAGATCGCCCAGCAGCTGAAAAACAGCATGAGCGGTCCGCTGGTGGTGCGCGACTGGTCGCAGGCAAATGCCACCTGGTTCGCCGCCGTGCAGACCGAGAAGAAGATGATGTTCATTATCCTGACCCTGATCATCGCCGTTGCCGCCTTCAATCTGGTATCGACCCTGGTAATGACGGTGACGGACAAGCAGGCCGATATCGCGATTTTGCGCACGCTGGGATCGTCGCCCCGTTCGATCATGAAGATTTTCATGATCCAGGGCGCCCTGGTGGGCTTGCTGGGCATGGCCATCGGCGTCGCCTTCGGCGTTCTGGTGGCGATGAACATCGATGTCATCGTGCCCTTCATCGAACACCTGCTGGGCGTGCAGTTCCTGTCGAAAGACATTTACTTCATCAGCACCGTGCCGTCCGATCTGCGCTGGCCCGATGTCGCCAAGATCGGCGCCCTGTCGGTGGTGCTGGCCTTCCTCGCCACCCTGTATCCAAGTTATGCCGCCTCGCGCGTAAAACCCGCGGAGGCCCTGCGTTATGAATGATCTCAACATGCAAACAGCTGCCAGCAGCGCGCAGCGCGCCAGCACGGTGCCGGTCCTGACCTGCACGGGTCTCGGCAAGACCTTCCGGCAGGGCGACTATGCCGTCGATGTGCTGAACAGCGTCGACTTTGCCATCTACCCCGGCGAACGGGTGGCGATCGTCGGCGCCTCCGGCTCCGGCAAATCGACCCTGCTGCACCTGCTGGGCGGGCTCGATACGCCGACGCGCGGCACCGTCAGCCTGAATGGCGAGAACTTCGCCACCTTGTCCGAGACACGCCGCGGCGACTTGCGCAACCGCGATCTCGGCTTCGTCTACCAGTTCCACCACCTGCTGCCGGAATTCTCGGCGCTCGACAACGTCGCCATGCCGCTTTTGATCCGCCGCGAAAAGCGCCACGATGCCGACGCCAAGGCCGGCGCCATCCTCAATCGCGTGGGCCTGTCGAAGCGGGTGATCCACCGTCCCGGCGAACTGTCCGGCGGCGAGCGCCAACGGGTGGCCCTGGCGCGCGCGCTGGTGACGCAGCCGGCCTGCGTGCTGGCGGACGAGCCGACCGGTAACCTCGACCACGCCACCGCCCAGTCGATTTTCGATTTGATGCTGGAACTGTCTAAGACCCTCGGCACCGCCTTCGTCATCGTCACCCACGACATCGAACTGGCCAGGCGTTGCGACCGGGTGTACCGCCTCACCGAGCACGGTTTGCAGCCGGCCTGACTGAGAACCGGGTCAATCAATATCATGTGGATCGACACCCACTGCCACCTCGACGCCCACGAATTCGGCGGCGTCGACCAGTCGCTGGCGGTGGCGCGGGCGGCCGACGACAGGGGCGTATCGATGATCGTCATCCCCGCAGTCGACCGCCACAATTTCGACCTCGCCGCTTCGCTGGCCGCCACCGCATCGAATGCCAGCTACGCCCTCGGCATTCACCCCATCTGCGTCCCGAAGGCGAGCGAAGACGATCTGCTGCTGCTGCGCCAGCGCGTACAAGCCGCGCTGGCCGACCCGCGTTTCGTCGCCATCGGCGAAATCGGCCTGGATTTCTTCATCCCGGCGCTCGGCGAGCCGGCCATGGCCGAAAAACAGCATCACTTCTTTCGCGAGCAGCTGCGCATCGCCCGCGATTTCGATTTGCCGGTGCTGATGCACGTGCGCCGCTCGCAGGATCAAGTGTTGAAGCACGTGCGCCAGGTCAGGCCGAGCGGCGGCATCGCTCACGCTTTCAACGGCAGCTTCCAGCAGGCGCAGATCTATATCGATCTCGGTTTCAAACTGGGTTTCGGCGGCGCCATGACTTTTACGCGCGCTTTGCAAATCCGGCGGATGGCGTCGCAGCTGCCTTTGGCGGCGATCGTATTGGAGACCGACGCGCCGGACATCTCGCCCAGCTGGATCCATCCCGGCATCAACAGCCCGGAACAGCTGCCGGCGATCGGCGCGGCGCTGGCCGAACTGCGCGGCGTCGACGTCGCCACCATCGCCGCACAAACCTGGCAAAACGCCCTGGCGGCGCTGCCCCGTTTGAAAACCCTACTGCCGGCGTAGTTCGACCCAGGCGCGCCCGATGCGCAGCGCCATGCCGGCCCCCGCCAGAAAAGCCGCGGCCAGCGCGAATCCCCAATCCTTGTCGCCATGCACGGCCAGCAAATTGACGCCTTCGAAGCGCGCCACCTGCATGGCGGTGCCCAGTTCATCGACGGCGCCGGCCAGCCGGGTGGCCGAACCGACGATGCTTTCGCAATCGTTGTTGCGGCTGAAGACGTTGTCGACGCAGCCGGGATAACGGGCGCCGAACGCGCGCAGTTCATGGGCCGTCATCTGCCACTCGACCAGACTGGCATTGCCGGGCGCCTGCGTGCGGGCGCGCGCGATGGCGCATAACTCGTTGGCGGCGACGCCCGGATTGAAGGGCGTCAGATTGGCGGCGGTCGGCACCTCGCCCCGTTTTGGGCCGGGTGCCGCCGTGCACTGGGCGGCGCTGACTTCGCGCAGGCGCTCGTCGACCACATTACGGGCGACGTGCACGCGCTGCTCCAGCAGCACCTGGTCGGCCGCCAGGGTGATGCGTCCGGCGAACACGGCCAGGCCGATCAGGCCCAGCGCCAGCAGCACTTCGGACACAAATTTCAAACGCTCCCAGTACACGCGCCCCAGCACGGACCGGGGCGCACCGCGCACGGCCAGCACGGCGCCGAGGGCGATCATCAGGGCGGCCAGGGCGAAGCTGAGGGCAGGGTGGGCGAGCAGGGTGGGAAAGCCGGGTTCGATCATGGCATGGTTACGAAAGCAGATTGGGTGCGGCCGGCGGCGGCACCCGGCAATTATGTGTCGAAACCGCTTTTAGTGGGGCACAAATTGCATCGTCTTCCGTGGACACCGCAGCGGGGATATTTTCAGCGCGCTTTCGACCTGCGCCAAACCGGCGCGGCGAGTCCGGTCCACACTGGCTGATTTGCGGGAGCCAGCTTCATGCGAAGCACCATTCTCGGCTTTGTGGCTGGGGCCGCCTGTATCCAGAGCTGCGCGCACCTGCCCGATTTTTCAGCGCTGATCGCCACGGCGCTGGCCGCCGTCGCCCTGCTGGTGCTGGCACATGGCCGATGCCAATTCATCCTGCGCGGCGTGGCTGGCCTGATGCTCGGCCTGTGCTGGGCCGCGCTGCTGGCCCAGGTCAGCCTGGCGCCGGAGCTGGACAAGGACGACGAAGGCCGCGACATCGCCGTCATCGGCACCATCGACAGCCTGCCTTACCAGTTCGAGCAGGGCGTGCGCTTCAATTTCAAGGTGGAAAAGGTCGAGGGGACGACGATGGTGCCGCCACGCCTATCGCTCGCCTGGTACGCCGGCTTTCGGGGCAAGGCCCAGGAGCCTGTCGGCGATGTGCAACCGGGAGAGCGCTGGCGCCTGACGGTGCGGCTGCAGCGGCCGCACGGCAGCGCCAATCCCTACGTATGTGCGAGTTTTACCGAAACAAAAGAGATGTGCGAGTTCCACATAATGGACATCATCCTCCCTCCTGGATGAAGCTAAACCGGTCGTTGAAGAGCGCGCTATTAGCTGCCAAAAGTGACGGCGTAGGCTTAAGTGTGCAAACGTGCAATGAAACCATTTCACACATACAATTTTGCTAATCGGGTTGCGTGCTTGAGTTCACGCGGCCGCTGTGGGCAGAGTGTGTACAGCCTGTTGGCAACGGTTTTTCGTTGTCAATGGGCTGTGCACACGGTCCGAAGGACTGTCCACAGCAAGCACGCCGCCGGCGTTTGAACAGCGGCCACAATCTCAAAAGCGCGCTCAGTCGTATCCATGTTCATAGAGCTACGTTATGACCTCGGATTCGCGCCATCTCAACATTCTGGAAGCGGCAAAGTGAACTTTCGGCGGTACAAAAAATGGTTTTCGCAAAATCCAGGTCCGTAGCGTGCTTGTCCTTACTTTCATCATCACTGCCAGTTCATCGATGTCGAGGAATCTTTCCATTTTCTGCTTCCAATGCGTTTAGTTTTCACGCTTCGTATAGCAATGGTTTTTATCGTGACCGCAATGTGTGCACTTGGCTCTGCTGGGCCGAGAGGGAGCGCCTAGGTCGGCCGTTGCAAGATTGCGATTGCAACGTACTTCGCTGCCGAGCTTGCTAATGACCGGAGGCCGCGCGGCCGAGCTGCCGAAGGAGGTCTTGGTAGCCTACCCACATGAGCAGTACCCCACCAGGTAAGGCTGCGTAGAGCAGCATTCGCGGCACCCGAGGCCCAATCTCCTCGATTTCTTGGGGACTGAAAAACAGGTCAATTCCGTGCTCGCATAAGTCAGCGCCGATTGCGATAAAAAAACCGAACATAAGGAGCAAGAACTGGAGTAGGGCAAAGGTTGCCGCCTGGCTAGGACCTACATCCAGTGTCCACGAGCTAGGGGAGGTCGCCCACATGAAGCAGACGAATCCGGCGGCTATGCCGAAATTATGGAGCAGCAGTTCAAGTAGTGGTTTGATTACGTGTTTTTGCAGCACCGCACCCCATGGAACGGCAATAGCCAAAGACAACCCGGCGACGATAGCTGTGATATCAACAATAAGCCATGGCAAGCTTATCGAATGTAGCGTGATTGAGTTCTGGAATTTTGCGTACTCGCTCGCGGCTGAGCCTGAAAGATAGCGAAAAATTGCGAGGACAGCTGCTACGACAAGCCCACTAACAAAAACTTCTCGGTAACGATGCAGAGCAGCCTTCACCGGCGCCAGTTCGTCCCTTTTTTGCGTTGCAGGTTTTGAAGTCGTTTCTGGCGTGTCTATTTGTTCAATTTGGTTCTCTTTGCTCATCTGGGCCATGTTAATGCAATCAAAAAATTAGTCGATAGTTCGGCCTGCTGGCTTGGGTCTAGCCTCCTACCGCATAGAAAGTAGCGACGACATAATTATCGCCAAACGCTTAATTCGACGAAAAATTGAGGTCCGCAAAGGTTGCGCTTTTTTGCTAGTAGAAGAATTGTTGTCGCAACGCGCCTGCACAGAATGTGCACCGCGCTATCAACCGCAGCGTACGTGATGTGGCCGGTTATGTGCTGAGCGTACTTGGACCCACATTTTTCACAATTTACGCACGGGAGCGCGAGCTCCTGAATTTATCCCCGCGCTACGATTGCGTTGTTGAGAGCGGCGATGACCTTATCCAGGTAATCGCGTTGGTAGGTCACCAGTGCCTTTGTTTCTCCCGCTGACGTCGCAAGCAGTATGTGATATTTTGTCTTCTGAGAATACAAATAGTAAGCGGCTGCGCCCGCGATAAGCATGCCGACCAAAAAGCTCTGCGACATTACCACGAGCCCTATCAGTAGAACGACAATGCTGCCAGTTCGCGACGGTTTCGCTTCGTAAGGTTTCACTGATGTGACGTTGCTCATCACGTAGGTCTGTCCGCCGCTGATAAATCGCGCGTTAGTCACCTTGACATCTTCGTATTCAAAAAATGTAGTTTCATCCATATGGGGGCTCAAATAATTGTTGTGTGGAATTAGGTTGCGCAATCGTACCGGACAATGGCGATTTGGCATACTCTCCAATTCTCACCCTACGGAGCCTTTTAGTACGCGTTCGCTGTCAGCACCGCAGCCGCCAGGGCTCGTCATCTCATCGGTTGTGCTTGTCGTGTAGGGCGACTTGCCTTCGCTGCGACACAAAGGCAACGCCGTTAGTCAGGCGACTGTCGATGCTGGCAGAGCCCGGCTCTCTGCTACGGTTTGTTCGAGAACGAACTATGGCGTACGATTACCCAGCGAAATCTCAAGACAACTAATTAGCAGGATTACCGCAACGCGACCCACTATGACCAGAGTTCCAGACAAATGCATCATTCTCGATACCAATCTCTTCCTTCATTACACCCGTCCCGACCAGCTCGACTGGAGCCGGTTATGTTCTAGAAATATTGAACTCGTAATTCCCGCTGTAGTGGTTCGAGAGCTGGAGAAGGCCAAAAATTTTGGAGCAACTTCCCGCGTCAGGTCACGCGCGGCCGAAATGGTTGCTTGGTTATCCAAATTGATGGACGAAGGGTTTGAGGTGGTTCTTCGGGAAGGGCTAAGGCTCCGATTTGAGGCGAACGAGCCTTCAATCAATTTTAGCGAACACAGCTTGGTTCGCGATTTGCAAGACGATGTGCTCATTGCGGCACTGCTGAGCCTGGCGGCTACGGTGCGAGAGCGCCCGATGATAGCGACCGCAGACCTTGGCGTGAAGTCGAAAGCGCGCCAACGGGGTTTTGAAGTTTTTTCTCCTCACGAGAGTGAAAAACTGGCTGACGAACTTGACGCGAGGGATAAAGAACTGCTCGAGCTCCGGAAGGAAAACCAGCAGTACAAAAACAGGCAGCCAAAACTGAAGGTTATGTTTGGCAATGACGAGACGCACCTAAAGATAACGCCGACTGGGCTTCCATCCCTCCCGGAGCCTCTTACGCTGGACGAGCTGAAGCGGCTACATCCCCTCGCGCACAACAACGGTGGCAAGACAGGGTTGCCGGCTTACTACCAGCTGAGCAGTGTCCTAAGTGCGACGCCGGAATCGCACCTTAAGCGCTATAACGATGAACTCAGGACGTTTTACGAAAAATACGAAAAATACCGGAATCGGATACTGAGGCTGCGGGTGTTGGCTCAGTTGAGGTTGGAACTGCCCATCGTTGTGTCTAACGTTGGGACGGCTCCCGCGACATATATCGATGTGGTGCTGACCTTTCCAGAGGGTAGCGGTGTGCTTAAAGACTTAAAGCTATTCGAAGTCCCCAAGGCTCCAACCCCGCCGGAAAGGCCAACCTCTGGATTAATTGGCTCAAGCTTATTCGAGCACGGTCACTTAGGGCTTCTAGACCACCTGAGCTTTTCTCCCCCGGCGGGAATTTTTCCTCGTCCAATTTTGAACTGGTCGCTTGAAGTGAAGGCCAACACTGCGCACTTTCGGCTGGACCGCTTGAAGCCTGAGTTTAGCTGGAAGCTTCCGCCGCTTTGGCTGCAGTTTCCAACCGCAGAAGCCCTTCGGTCGACGACGGTAAATGTCGATGTCTCCGCCGCTGAGTCTACGGGGCGAGCACGACAGAAGCTGAGCATTGTAATTGCTTGATTCGGAAACGGTTCGCCCCAAGTCCCGGACTGTGGGCGAACACTTACTCTTTGGCCGCTTACGGCCATTCGAGTGCAGGTAGTTACATGTTGGTTGCGCGCGTCGAAAGCGCTACTCCGTGCGTTCCAAAGCCGACTCTGGCACCGGCCAGCTTAAAAGTTCTGCGACGCGACGCATGACCCACTTCGCTTCCGATTCGGACGTCCACTTCGTCTCAATCAAGCGAGGCAGATATTGGTGGAGTATCTCGACCTCGGTCATGTGGGCGCGTTTGCCGACTTTACTCTCACGTGACGTGACAACTAACTGCTGTGCTAGGTTTTCGCAAATTTCCCACCGTTCAAGTAGCTCTGGTGGAGTGCAACCTGGCACGTAAAACCGTCCGTTGTACTTTGTCATCAAGAGCTTCGGCTGCGCGCCGGGGAGGGCGCCATGGTGCTGTGGGCGCGGGAAGTCTTTGGGAACTATCGCAAGGTCATCCACTCCATCGTTTGCTAACACACCCGGCAGTTCTTCGCTCATGACTTCGCCACAATTTGGTTAATGGGTAGGCGCAAGTGCCGTCCCCTCCGGCTAAGGATACCGTAAGGGGCCCATACCGCAGGAAGTTTGCGCGGCACCAGTCGCGAGCAGAAGACCGGCGCGCAGATTGAACATGGAGGTGTTGGAAGGCAGGGCGTCTAATTGACCTCCGCCAAAGCAACGTCTTTACGATACACCTCATGGACGCGTAGCGTGGCAGCAGCTTTTCCTGGCACACGCAGAACAACTTCGTCCCCGGCAGTGGAGCCTAACAACACCTGCGCCAATGGGGTGCCTTCCGCTATCAGTCCTTGATTTACATCTGTAAGAAAACTGGTTATTTTCACTGAGAGGTGAATTTCAGGGTTTTCCGTATTGAAGTACTTCACCAGGTCGCCCACACGCACTTCCAGTTCGTCATCTGCAGTTTCTAGAACCATCTCGGAGGCTTCCAGCGCCTCCTCTGGTTCATCTTCGATGGCAGGCAGGAGTTCCAGTGTGTAATCCTCATCGATATCGTCGAAACTCTCGCCCACGGGGAGGGGAGTAGAACGGAGTTCCTCGAGGAAGCTAAAGAGGCGCTCCGCTTCCAACTGAGGATTGCGGAACCAGTCGGTTGACCAAATACGCCATATCCGACCGCGCCAACCTAAACCTTCGAGAATCTCCTCTCGAATTCGGTTTCGGTCGCGCACCGGGACACCTGAGTGGTGGCTTGCGCCATCGCATTCGATGGCTGCGAGAAAAACTGACTTGTAGTCTGGGTGGCGCACCGCGATGTCGATTCGGAAACCGGCGACGCCGAGCTGTGGAACCACCTCGTAGCCTTTCGCTTTCAACAAATCCAGGATGGCCACTTCAAAATCGCTATCCGGAGGGAGGTCAGTTTCCTCATTCTGAGTGAGCACATTGTCTCGAGCGAATAGCAGGTAGTTGCGTAATGCTTTCGTGCCTTCAGGCGTGCTCTTATCGACGACGATGTCTTCAGGTCGCATCGAGCTAAATACCACTACCGATTTTTTCGCACGCGTGAAAAGCACGTTCAGCCTGCGCCATCCACCTCCTCGACTGATAGGGCCGAAGTTTTGTCGAACGACGCCGGCTGATGCGGGGCGACCGAAGGTGGTTGAAATTATGATGCAGTCGCGTTCGTCACCCTGAACGTTCTCCAGATTTTTTACAAACAGCTCCATGCCTTGCGACTTCCAGTGCGTCTTGAAATCATCGGCGCCGCTAACTGTTTTCAGCCGGTTTTCGAGCATCTCGGAAATGAGTTCCCTTTGCTTTACGTTCAGAGTTACCACGCCGAGCGAAATGCCTGGACGGGATTGAATGTGAGCGGCGACAGCTTCGACAACTTGGCTGGCTTCGATGATATTCATCTGGCCTTCGTACACGCCGTTCTTCACATAGTGATAGCGCAACCCCAGCTCTTTGCTCTTTCCAAAGGGTGATGGGAATACGACCAAATTGCCGCGGTAGAAATTTTGGTTCGAGAACGCTATGAGTGACTCATGCTGTGAACGGTAGTGCCAACGCAGAGTTCGCACCGGGTGGAAGTGGCTAATACAGACGTCGAGAATGCTTTCCGCGTCGACGGCCGCTGCGCCTTTCCCACTATCTCCGTCGTCTTCTGGCGTTGCCATCCGGGCGAAAAACGACGTGGGAGGAAGCTGCTTGGGGTCACCGACAACGACGAGCTGCGAGCCCCGCGCAATCGCGCCTAAAGCCTGCTCTGGTTTCAACTGCGATGCCTCGTCCATGATGACGATGTCAAAGTGAAGTTGCCCAGGTTGCAGGAACTGAGCCACCGCTTGGGGTCCCATCATAAAGCAAGGCTTCAACGACTGGATTGCTCTGCCCGAGCGACTAAGTAACTTTCGGAGGGGTACGCGAGGTCTCTGTTGTGGAATGAGATGTTCGAGAAGTCGGAGTTCGGTTTTGTCATCGACCCGAACGCCGGAAGTTCCTTGCGGGGGCATGCTGGCGCGCATGCAATCGCGTGCGACTTGCGCGCCTCGCATTTTGATGACCTCGCGGTCCAGCGAAACGAAATCCTTCCTCACCGCCGCATGACGCGTACCGCTAAAGGTCCGCAGTTTCTTATTTTGGCGGAAGAGTTGTTCAGCTATCGATGCGTAGAACCTGAATGCAAATCCGCTTGTTAATCGAGATGGGGATAACGTGCCTGCCTCAACAAGGGAGAGGTAGTCCATCAGGCCAGCGCGTCGGCAAGCCTCGCGTGCTTGGACGTACTGCGCCCATGGTAGCAACCGGGAATAATGTTGCAGGGCGTTCGCTGTGCGCTTAGCAAGTCCCTGAGCGAAATTACCTATGTCGTCCGCATCGCTCCCCGCCCACTGAGCGGTGTTCACATCACCGAACTTGCTAAGGGAATTTTCGAACTCGACCAAGTCCCGCCATCCCGTGTTGATTGCGATAATTGATTCTTCGATGGCGGCATGGTTCGCCACCGAGTCGGCCGATAACAGCAGCTGCTCGATTGGCGCGGGCAAGCGCGCGGCAAGCAAAAGCGTACCGTATGTGTGGGCAGCGAAAGCGGTGGACAAGTTAGTGTCTCGACCCTGATAAGACAGCCCGAAAATTTCGCGCCCTTGTGTATGCAGGGCGAGAGAACGCTCGACCTCGGGTATCTTCGCGGCGTCTGAGATGGCGATTACTCCTTCCCTAAGCGTCGCGTTGGGCCGAATCCACTTCGTCATGAACCCGTGCGCAGCATCGAGCGTCTCAGCTGATTCATGATATTCAGAAATGCGTTCGTCCCAATTTGCCTGGTCGATGCGGGCAGAAATCTCGGGTACTGCAGAAAATATCGACGCGTTAATTGCTGCTACCGAATTTAACGCCATGAGTGCCGGGTCGAGGTTGCTGGTTGCTCGGGTCAATTCGATGATGTCAGGACGAGTTATTCGAAGTAGGTCAACTGACTCGTCGGTTATACGACTGTCTGCAAACCTCTCGCTTGACTTCACCAGCCAAGTTGCTACGGTTATAAGGTCCTCGAATGGGGTCTTCTCACCATCATAGGCGGCGCCCGCGACAATTTTGAGCTTATCGTCATTCTTCCAAGTCTGATATCGCTTGGTGTACGCCCTCACGGACTCGAGTTCGGCAAGCCTCCGGTCGGAGGAGAGCTTGGTTGTCTTGTTTCGTGCGAGTCGCTTGTGTAAGTTAACGGCCTTTCGCCAAGCTCCTTGAAACATACGGTACCAAGTGCTGCCTGCGCGCAAAACTGCAATGGCTCCGGATAGCTCTGCGTCCGATGGCATTGAATCCATGTACATGGACTGCTCAAGCTTTTCGAGCGATGATTGAATTGATTTGAGTTCGTCGGCCATTCGCCTAAGGGTAACAAGCGCGGCTGGCTGCATGAGTTGGCCACTTCGAAGATGCAACAGTGCCGTCGGCGCGTCTTCCAAGACCGACCGCACTACGCTCAGCTTCTTGACGTCTTCGGTCGAACCAGCAAACGATAGGTGAAAAACTTTCGCGATACGTTCTAAATCGATGAGAGCTAGCCTGCCAGCTGTCACGGCGGGTTGCAGCTTATCGAGCATCTGCTTGAATTGGGCACCTGTTCGGTCTTCGAGCTTCGTTACAGCTGCTTTCCTGACGAGTTCTTCACCTTGCGCGACGTCGCCCACAGATGGAGCAGAGTTCGCGGTCAAGGTTTGGTCGCGACTACGCTCCAGCGTTGCCAGCAATTCTTGGGCCGCCGCTAGCTCCTTTAGAACTCCAATGGAATTCTTCCCTTTTTCGTCGTCGGAAGGAAAGAGCGTCGGAAGAAGATGAAAGTTGATTTCATCCGGGTCGGCGGGCGCCAAATCTGCAAGTACCGATATGAGCTTTGCCGCAGCAGTGTTGTCAAGCTGGATATTATCCGTGCCAAATATGTCTAAGGCCCGCACCAAGCTGCCCTGGAAGTCCTGGAAACGGCTTCGATAGGTTGTTAGGATTTGTTGTATCGGGATGGCGTCGTGGGGCGTCAATTCTGCTGGGTAGAATCCCCAAAACGGATGCGATTCCCCAAATTGTTCGATTGCCTCGAACTGTTGGACCGTGTATCTCAGAGTGTCGAAAATGCGCGCGAGCTCCGCCGAGGTAGTTACCGCAGCTGGCAAGTACTCCAGCGTTTCCAAGCCTGTCGACTGCTCCCCACATCGAGTGCGGTTAAGTTCAGCTCTCCACATCACCTGATGCAGAGTCAACCCAAGGGCATTTCCATCTGTCTCACGCATGATTTCCATATGCGCGCGGAGCTCATCTTTTTTCTCCTGCAGTTGAGCCACGAGGACGGGCAGCTCCCCGAGCCGCGGCGTTGCCATTTCAAGGCGGTGCTTTAAGTCCTCCAGCACGCGCTTCTTATTGGTCTTATTGCTGTGTAGTTCTAGCACAAAATTTTCTAGGCCCGCTTGCGCCAGCCTCGACTTGACCACCTCGAGCGCCGCCAACTTTTCAGCGACAAATAATACCGTCTTGCCTGCTTGCATAGCTGCGGCGACGATATTGGTGATAGTCTGAGATTTACCAGTACCAGGTGGCCCTTCGATGACGCGGTTCTTCCCTTCCAAAACATCAATCAACGCGCTGTGTTGGGAACTGTCTGCGTCATAGATTAGGGGAACGTCGCCGCGTGGGTGAGCATCAATGTCGTATTCACCCGCGTAAGCTGGGTCATCGCCCGACGAATCGCTACCCTCGAACACTTGACGTATCAAAGGATGGTTAAGCAGTGCGGATTTTCCGGACGCATCGGCCCAGGTTTCCGGCGCTATGTCTTTGACCATCAGCATGTTGGCAAACGAGAGCAGCGAAAGCGTGATGCGGTGCTGTACGCGCCACGCTGGCAGTTCCCTGACCGCTTTCGCGACACGCGCTAGGTAGGCGTCAGCCGACTCATCCTCTTCGTCAAGATACGTTGGGAGATTGAGCCCAAAGTCTCGTTTAACTTTTTCACGCAGCGAGAGATTGTCTGTTAGCTCTTCCCCCGAGCTTACTAGAGTAAAAGTGGAATATTGACCTTCGTCGGAAATCGTAACCGTGACCGGGACGCAAAGAAGGGGTGCCTGATAAAGCTTATCGCTGCCAGGGTTCTCTGGGAACTCCAAAAAGCCAAACACGACGTAGAGCATGTTCGAGCCAGTCTCTTCGATGGCTAACTTTGCTTCGCGCGCCAGTTTCCGACCATGCTTTCCTAACTCGTCGCCGTAGTATAAAGTTTGCAGCGCGGCCGTAGACCGGACTTTGCGGCCCGCCGCAGCTTTGTCGTTGCCCAGGTCGTAAGCTGTACTTCGCCCGATTCTGGCTGCGTAAGCTTTCGCGTCCGGGCGAACAAGCCGCCCGTTTTTTGTCTCCCAGTCCGCACGGTTGGGTTCTGGCACGAACTCAAGTTTTACCCCGGCCGCCGTATCACCAGCCAGCCGCTCAAATACGGTGCTGAAGTCGCTGTCAACAAATTGAATTGTCTTACCTGGCCCGTGCTTAAAATTTATTAGGCGATTTCGTCCTGTGAGGTCCAGAAGCCGCAGGCGCAGTTGCTCGAGCGCCTGGGTAATTGGCAGCCCAGAAACCGTCGTTGGCATTTCAACGCTCGACTCGATGGACTCCTCGACGTGGAAATCGTCTTCAATCATATTAATCTTTCAGGTTTCTACATCCAGTTTTTCGTCGATGTAATGTATTCGAGCGTGCCTGATAGTTTAATACACAGCTATTGCTCAGGTGCTATTTTTTTGCGTCTTTCGAGCTCTTTCCGGACGTGTAATTTGACGTACAAGTTTTGGCGGACGTCAGCTCTGCGTTTCGGGGTTAAGTTCCGAATTATCGAGGCGGGCATGAATATAATTGTCTCGGAGAAATTATATGGCGTGACAATTTTTTGACTGACCATTGGACGCCCCGTGCAGCTTTAGCTTCTGAAAGGCGAGCGTCGGGTTGGGGACAAAAAAATTCGAACGCTCTTCCTCAGCCGTTCATATCGAAAAAGTCTCTGCAGTGGGGTGTAAGTGTTCTCAATGGCTGAGAACATAGGCGACAAGCTTGTTCTCATGCAGGTAACGCGAAGCGTTATGTAACGTCGGCCTATGACACAGCGCTTCTGCCAACAAAATCTCAGCCACCTCAGAAATCCTGCTGGGTGAACGAAATCTAAGGAGCAGCTCGTTCAGCGGCGGCTCAATTTTTTGGCATCACTTCTGGTTCGAGATGATGCTGTGTCTCGATAAGTAAGTCAGCGATGTCGACCGACAGAACGGTTGCGATTTTTTCGATGGTGTCCAGAGACACGGAATTCGTGCATCTCTCAACCTTGGAGATGAAGACGCGAGAGAGGCCGGCATGGTCCGCCAGGCGCTGCTGGCTCAGGCCTCGCGCAGCGCGCCAAGCCCGCAGATTGCGGGCAAATCTTTCTCGGGCGTTTAAAGTTTTCGGCAACATGCTCATCAAAAGGGAGCATGTTCGGTTTACTTTATTTTGTATATAAACTATAGTTTACATTATTTTTCATCGTGGAAAATTGCGTTTTTAAGCTAGATTTTTTCGTTTTTTTCACTAAAAGAATTGTCTTTACGACACATCTCTCCTTTTATCGGACCGCACTATGATGTCTACCCATGCTCTTAAATTCGAAATTGAGGGGCGTCGTGAGACGGAATTACTGCCCGCAGTCCTACCTATCGAAATGCTCATCGCGCTAACAAAAAAACTGGCGCAAGTGGTCGACCGTTCGTTGGCGCCGGAGGAGTTAAACCTTCTCGCGGCGCTCATGAGAGGATATTTGGGTCGGGTCGTAGGAATGCACGGGGTGGGTCGGCAACGCGACTTCGAAGCGAGGGCAGAAGAGCTGCTTGCTGCTTTAGTCCAAGAACTTTACGACTGTATGTGCGAAGAAATTGTCTCTCGGCTCATCGGGTACGACGTCCGCACATTGAATTTACAGGCGCGCGTCCTTGCAGTGCTGGATGAACAACCGGCGGAGGTCGTGTAAGTTGTGGCGCGCGCTCCTTGATATGGAGTGTGAAACGGTGGAAAAGATGCGTTGGGTTGGTCGCCGCGCCGCGGAGTTGCTGGGCTCGCTTGCGATGCCTTCGTTGAGACCGGCCGCGAATGGGCCATTTTTCGGCAGGTAAAATGATAGAGATGCAAAGTGATAAATGCATGCGTCAAGCCTCGTTAATGGTGTGCTATCGCGACTTCGACGGTGTCGTGCAAGACGACGCGGTGTACTGGTCTAAGGACCGCGGCATTCATATTCGGACACCTGGGCGAACTCTGTTCGAGTGGGCGCCTATTCTGGAGGAGCTGCTAGCTCCGCACCCAAACGTCAAAATCGTACTGAGTACTAGTTGGGTCCGGATGAAAAGTTTTGAATTCGCTAAAAGTAGGCTGGCTCCAGCTCTGCAATCGAAGGTAATTGGTGTGACGTTCCACCACAGAGAGACGAATAGATTTGAGTTCGACAATATGGCGCGCGGTGTGCAGATTTGCGCAGACGTGCAGCGCCGGAAACCGACGCAATGGTTTGCGATAGACAATGACGACCGGGGCTGGCCGCCCGCCTACAGGGACAGGCTCATCAAGACCGAAGACAGATTGGGGCTGAGCGAGCTTGCGGTGCAGGACGAAATTCGAAAAATGCCCACGGCGTTTGTTTGACGGCCGGCACGAGTGAGAACATGGAAGAGAAAAGCAATTACTTAAGGGTTAGCTTCGTCATCGAACTGACGACATCGACTTATGACTAGAAACCACCCCAGGGGTTGAAGTCTTCGGTGTTGAAAACGCGGTATCGCTGATTCCACAAGACCCTCCGAAACGTCTTCCGTTTGCCTACAAATTAAATTGGCTGCGTCCCCGAGGAAGACGTTCGAAAGAGACACTCGGAGTCGGCATACCGTCGAAAGGAAGGCGCAGGAACAGCTAGGTGAATGGTGGCCAAGGTATCGTGACAACGTGTAGGGAGCAACTAATGGACAAGGAAGGGACCAATGTCATCACGGCGAAAGGGCACCGTACCGGTCAATCATGCTAGAGCATCGGCCGAGGACTTAGCAGCTGCACGAGCAGAAACCGTCAAGGTCGTAGCAATCCTTGCAGACGCCAGGAGGCACGGTTCCGCTGTCGAGCTCACAGAGGCATCACGACGTGCTAACACCAAAGTAATGAACGAGATGCGCTTGGGCTCGCAGAGAGCATTTCAACGCCGTGTCAGGGCTAAAGAGCTGATTCCTAAAGAGGAGCTCATGAAGATGCTAGGTCCCAAACGCCGGTGGGTCAGAGATGCGTTGAAAGCAGGGCGCTTATTTTCGTTGATTGACGCCGACGGACTTGAGTATTTCCCGGTGTTCTTTGGGAATGGGGTGTACGACCGGAAGGCGTTGGGAGATGTCGTGAAGGCACTTGCTGGCCTGCCGGAAGAGTCAAAGTATTTCTTCTTCCTGCACGTGTCTTCGCGGCTGCAGATGACGCCGCTCCAAGCGTTGGAGAAGGGACGAAAGCGCGAGGTAGTCGTCCGTGCCGCAGCTTTTGCAACATCGTAACTTAGCATATCGTCTATGAACCTCATCGTTGGACTAGAGCTGCGGCGTGGAGGATGTTGCGGCGTCCGTAGGTGAACGTGCCGCGCCGTAGCGGCCTTCGCATCTTGGTGTTGATAAAGCCTGCGAACGGCCGCTACGACCGGCCGCAGGTTGTTCACGTTTGGTGCTACCAAGCCATCACCTGCATAGCTGCTCCGGGTATGAAAACCTAGCCTTTGCATCCTTACAGGTACCCCTGCGCGATACGAAACGATAATGGTTCGCGCCGCGGTTAATCCAACGGCGACTCCTTTAGCACTGGTTCGATGCTGTCCAAGTCCAGCGAGGGTAAGAAGTCCTTGCTCCGGTAAATTGCCGCGAGTTTCCCCTGTTCGATTTGGCCAGGCGGCTCCGCGCCATGTTCGCCCCGCCCGACTGTCCAGGCACTATCCCAGAGGTCAGCTAGTAGCTGAGCGCCATCAGCCATACACGCCGCAGTCTGCTCACTAAATTGGGACCAGAGCCCGTCAATTACGCGCGCTGACGCACCACCTCCAAGGGCAATGTAGGCATCGCAAAGTCCCCGTGGTGGGATTTGCACTTGGACCTTATTCATAAGTTCTAGCGCTCGCCGCGCTGCATCTTTTCCCGTTTGGATAGTGGCATCCGAATTCAGGGAACTCATCAACGATTCGACCTTTGCGAATAGTTCCTCTGCATGGCGGTCGACCATATGGTCTTCGTAGGTAGAGTGCACACCTTTTCCAGGCCAAACTTTCTTTGGCTTTCCGGTGCTCGTGGTAGTTTCTTCAGACTGGTCCTGGTAGCCGTCTGCATACTGCGAACCATGGAGCGTCTGGCACGCATCGCCGACGTAGTGTGCCAAGATTCCGGCGGCGGCGATGAAATTTTCGAATTCGCCTTTGCTCACATAGCGAACCATGGCGTCGTAGAACTGCCAAATCCGGAAAGGCAGCAGACCGCGCGAGCTTTGCTTTGTAGCGCCGACGCCGTCATAAAATTCCTGCCAATATGCGACGCTAATGTTTGCTGAATCAGTCAGGCAGTCCTGCAGTAATGTAGTGGCCCCATTCTTCCCGACTTGGTCAACATCAGCGTAATGCGTCGGGTGTTCCGGCTTTATCTGCATGTTAAGGTCTCGTCCCCCTTGCACGGCCCTTGGCGACTTCTTCCAAACAATATCGGGCACGTCAGCCAACTGAACAAAGTTTGCGGGGTCTAAGTGCGGGTCAATATCGCCGGAATCGAGGATGTCACGGTCGAATGAAATGTTCTGCGCATTTGACTGTAGCAGTTTGCTTAAGCGAGCGCTTTTGACCGCGTCGATTGCAAAGTGAGCGATGCCGTAGTGGCCGGTCTTTCCCCAGAAAGGTCTGAGAGCAGTATTGAGGCAGCCGATGTAGTCGACGTCCAATAGTCGAAGGACGTTGCTCAAAAAAGTCGCTGTGGAGAAGTTGCGAGTGCCGGCATTCGACAGAAAGCCTTGACCACCCCATTCTGTTGCGAGCGGCCGGAGCACTTCGCTGCCGTCGTTATCCTTTGTTACCAGGTGCCAGACTGTCCCCGAATCGCCAGGGCGAGTGTATTGCCCGCCTTCTTGAGGCGCGATAAGCATGTCGGCGATGTAGTCGAAGCCGCCGACAGATTTGTACCGATAGAATAGGCCCTTTACAGTGCCCTTGAGCAGACCACTTGCAGCGCCGTAGGCGCGCACTTCAGAGTCAATCAGGCGGGTTCCTAAATTCATATGGTTGATGTCGGCGACTGCGGAAATGGGGCCTAGTCCATACGTGCTGCTGGTCCATTGGTCGGCATCATTCACCTTCACCAAGCCAACATCGAGCTGAGTGTAGCAATGTGGAGCGGCAGGGAGTTGAGGGTAAACTTCGTTAAAAGGAAGTCTCGTCAGGAACGTGCCAGTGGCGAATCCAATATTAGCCTCTCTATTCCGAAGCTTTGTGAACGCGGGTTCGCCAGCATCACCGGACGCGTGTCGGCTTGTTAGAGCAAATATCGTGTGGCCATCACTTACCAGGCACCCTACGCTTGCCATAAGTTCCTGCTCTTGCGACTTTGAGTAGATAGGAAACCCGCCGCCGACTTTGCTTTCGGGCCAGCGAGCATCGTATCGGCCAGTGCTCGCAGCCTGGGTGGGCTCAGCCAAAACAACGCAAACCGGGACGCGACGGCCATCGGGGAGGTCCACGTACTTATCAACCAGTTCCCGAGGGCCTGCAGCTTCGGCTTCTAACCACTTACTTACAAGGACGAGGAGACATGGCCATGAGTAGTTCCGCGTACTTGAATTGAACAGTGTCCTCGGGGGCTTGCGTCCAGAAAAATTTTCTACTTCTTGATTTCGATTCGGCCAGGGCGCGTCGTTCCGTATCAAATAAAGTCCGATTGCGGTACCTACGACGTTTGGCTTATTGAGCAGGTGATTGTGGAACTGCTCTCGTGCTTCAAGTAGGTCGTGCAATGAAAGCGCGTGGAATTTATATTCCGTATCTAAGATGCCCATCGGAACCTCCAGAGGATGACTTCGATTGATTCGGACTTCAATGTGGGATGGCGCCGAACGAGGCGCACGGCACTATAACTTAAAAAATAGGCTAGACTAATTGGCAATTCCTATTGATGGCGCGTTTTCGTAAGGGGCGCCATCGCGGTGGCAATAGCAGTCTCCCGCCAGCTTATGGAAACGATGTCACGCAAAACCCCATATCCACGGCTGCACTCGTTAGCGGCATGGCGGCAAGGCATTCTCGCTGTGCATGCAGTGCCTACGTGAGTAGTTCACCGACACCGCGGTACAGGCGGCGCCACTCAGAAATGATGCGAGGGCGCCTACACCCGTGAAAACTAGTGCGTAGGAGCCCATAGCAATGTGGTCGGCCATGGCAGAAACGATGCCCGTCATGTGCGATGTGTATTGCTTCACCGCTAAGAAGCCTCCAGCATTCACGGCGCCTGCCACAAATGCTAGACAACAACCGAGTTGAAAATTGGCGCCCCTACTTCGATTTTTTCCAGAAAGTTTGCGCGAGAAGTTTGTCGGCATGTCGTCTGTGCTCGAATTGAGAAACGGCGCGGCCGCCATAAATCAAAAGGGTTTGAAGATGGCCATAGAAATCGCAGTAGCCGCTGTGCCAACCGTGAAGAGGGCTGAGCCGTTCAGAAGTACGGACGCCTGGACGGTTTTTCCATCGACCATTCGTTGCAGCGTGCCTGACTGAAGCCCATAGAGTCCAGTAAGCAAAACCGCCAGGGGGATTTTCACTTGCAGCCAGCCGCTAGCGAACCAATGTCCCATTCCGGCCATAATCAATCCCAGTAGCCAAGTAAGTGCCATCGCCGGTGCCGTGACGTGTAAGTCCCATCTCCTCACTGGCTGAAGCCGGTGCTGTCTTGACTTCGGAACGAGCGGGTCCGTCAGAGGAATCCCAGCAGTTGATACCGCGAGAAAAATCATGCCACTCATCCAGGTGACCGTCGCGGCGATGCGAGCTGCTTTCAGTACTAGGAAGCGAAATTTTTCGCGTTATCCCTAACCCGGACTATGATGATAAATTCTCAGATGTAAGTCTTGTTGGTTCGATGGAAGCTCGCAACCGTAATTATAGGAATGCTCTTGAAACTGATACTACTGCCAAATTCGAACTCGAATAGCCTTCGCAGCGTGTACAAACAAGCGCTGACACAGTCAGTCGACTTGATAATCGTTAGTGCATATCTCACGGAGTGGGACCATTCGATTGCGCTCGGCGAGAAATTGAAAAATTTCCACTTTATTGTCGGAAAGGACTTTGGAATCACCAGAAAAGCAGCATGCCGCGCCGTACTCAACTGGCTTCCGAAAGGCCGAATGGCGCAGTTTCGAGTTGCTGAGCAAATCTCGGGATTTCATCCAAAGGCGATTTTTTGGAGGGAAGATAGCGGAAAGTACTTTGCCCTCGTGGGCTCTTCCAACCTCACCAAAGCTGCTTTTGAGTCTAACCACGAGATTAATGGATTCTCCGAAATCGACGCTGTTAGCTTTGATGCCGTGAGGCAGTGGACCGCCGCGGTAAACGAGCGGTCCGTCACCGTCTCTGAATCATGGCTGAATTCCTACGTTGAGGCGGTGCCGCAACCGAAACGCCCAGCCGACGTTCCGACCAACGCTGAAGAAATTGACCTATCGCTGCCTGTTCCGGACGCCTCGCACAACATCAAAGTTCGGTTGAAGAGCCGCCGGGCTCAGATGAAAGTATTTCGCGCCAATATGGCTGAAATGGAAAAACTTTTTAGAGATACTGCGGCAGCGCGCTGGTCGAAAATTCTCGGCAATTCGTTTTATGAGCGGCTCAACGAGCTCTGGGCGTTTCGCGAAGATGGCAGCAGATTTCAAGGTCCGGGTTGGGAACGCACTGGACGCAACAGCAATTTTAAGCAACTCGCTGCTAGCCTTGTCGCGGTCCTCGACGCTCCCGCGTTCGAGCGCGATAGTGTTGTCGGGGCCCAAATTGATAGCTTAAAAAACCTTGGAAACCCAACTCGAAGCGCTCTTTTTTCGGAAATGCTGTGTCAGTTCTTCCCTGCAGAATATCCTGTCTTGGATGCCCCAGTAAAAGCGTGGCTGAAAACTACGAATTTTGCACCTCAGCGAGGCGCAACAGAGGGCGCAAAATATGTTGATTTGGCAGTTAAACTGAGAGCCGCGCTCAAGCAGGATAAAAAGAACGCAGCGAAAAATCTCGCTGAGCTTGATGTGATTATTTGGTATGCGAGCTCGGGTGCGGCTTGAGCAACTGTCCGGTACCTATGACTTCCATCAGGACAGGCGGGATAACATAGAAAGAAGTCGTGACATACGAAGAGTTGGAACAACACTGGTTGCTGGGCGCGGTCTCGGATACCGTTCTGTTTGAGAATCTGTTTTCGGAAGAACTGCTTTATGAGCTGTTTCATCGGTCGTTCGCCCGGACCACCGGAAAGGGAATCGACCGGCTCAACGGGTTTCAGTATGCGATGCGCGCTGCCGATGAGTTAGCTACGGCTTCTAAAAAGTGCATCGCCGGCAGGTATCGATTCGCGCCATATTTAGAAGTCCTGAAGAACAAAGGTCGCAACAAGGAGCCACGCGTAATCGGAATCCCAACGATTCGAGACCGGGTCATCCTCTCCCAGCTCAACCGCTTCCTGGCGTTGGTCTTTCCTGACCGTGTCCCGCGCAACGTGGCCAGCACGTACGTGAGACAAATCGCGCAGGAATTCGAAAGTACTACTCATGACGACCTGTCGGTGTGCAGCACGGACATCAAGAAATTTTACGACTGTATTCAGCGCACTAGGCTTCAGGCGCTACTGGCCAAGAAGATAAAGTGCAAGGCAGCGCTATCTTTGGTCAGTCATGCCTTGCAGACGCCGACGGTGCCGAAGAATACCAAGCGTGTGCGGCACAATGAGTTCCGTCAGACCAGGGGCGTGCCACAGGGCCTTGCGATTTCAAACATCTTGGCGTCAATCTACATGCAGCCGATTGACGAGGCGATGTCAGCCAAAGGCGTTTCCTATTATCGATACGTCGATGATGTACTAATGTTCGGAGGAGCGGACGTCGTCGTCGCAGCGTTCGCATCCTTGCGCAATCGCCTCCGCCTCCGCGGCTTGGGCCTGCACTCACTCACCTCTGGGAAAAGCCAAATCGAGGAATTTGGTAAGCCGTTTGGTTACTTGGGTTACCTCTTCATCGGCGAGAAAATCACCGTGCGCGACTCGACCGTGGAGCGGTTCATTCAGTCAATCGCCGCAAAATTTAGCGACTTTACGCACAACAAAGTGCGCCGACTCCAACGGTTCACTTACCTGACGGAAGAGCGGCTGGCCGAAATTTTTATGATGGAGCTTAATGAGCGCATCACCGGAGCGATTCGAGGCGAGCGCCGCTACGGCTGGATTGCTTACTTCAGCCAGATAAATGACCTATCTCTGCTGCACACGCTTGACCACACAATCGCAAATTTATTCAAGCGACTAAATGAGTTTGGTAATGTCGAGCCGCCGAGCCTGCGCAAACTCCGGAGGGCATACTGGGAGATGAAGTTCAATCCACGAGGTGGATACATACGTGATTACGACAAAATCAAAACCCGTGCCGAGAAGCTGACTTTCCTGGTCGAGCGTGGCCGCGTTTCGCCGACCGAGCCGCTAACTGACCTCGAGATTGACGCGATTTACGAGAAGTATGTTGACCACATTCTCGCTGCAATGCATGCCGATGAAGGTGCGGTGTACAGCTGAGTTCTGTACAATGAACGGGCGAGTCATTCCTACGCGAAAGCGGTACCTCCCAAGTCGCTTGCGGAGCGGAAGTGCACCATGCCTTTTTACTGGCGCAGTTAATGCTGCCACCTTCCCGGGGTTTCTAACTGCCGCGGAAGAGGATATGACCTGATTCACAAGGAATGGCTTGCTCCCTTATTAATTCCCCTTGGAGCGCGATGTACGATTATCTAAACGGATTGCGCAACGACGTTTGGCGAACTTCCGGCGCCCGCTATAACGCAGCGCGTCGGCTCCGCCGTCGCGAGAACCTCTCCGTGTTCAGCCTTGCGCTGTTCTCGGCAATTAGCGGAGCGCTTCCTTTTTTCCAGAAAGTCTACGCTCAGCCAGGTTCTAGCCTGGACAACTACCTGACCACCTTCGCGGCCGCCCTTGGCATCTTCCTACTCGCGATAAGTCTCATCGAGTGGGGGGCGAAGACTGGCGCTATGGCTGAGGCGCTGCACAAGAATGCTGAGCAGCTCAATGGTCTACGTCGAGCCATCGAGCTCAAACTGGCTATGTCCGCTTCATCCGGCACCGATGTGACGCAGACAGAGGCAGTTGAACTGTCCGAAAAGTATGAGCATATAAAGAACTCTTGCGGCCACAACCACCTTCCGATAGACGACCGCCTTTTTTTGGCGTCGAACAGGTTTGCGCCCGAGTTCATGGGTACATCCGACGCGCCGCGTTTCAATTTTGTCACTGCCATTGCGAATCGAGCGAGCTGGCAAATGACCAGTCTCTGGTTCTTCGCGGTGCTTTGGACCGTCGTGCTGGCTGGTCTGTTTTTAGCCTTCTTCGTTGATGCTTCCGCGGTGCCCTCCGTTGAGGCGAAAAGCACGGTGGCATTGGCAAGCGTTTAACGCTTTGTCCGGGTAGCTAGTCGAAACATTGCCTTCTAGCCTCAACTGATTTATAAGGACCGAATGGGACGTCTTGGATTCGACAGGCTATCTGGCTTGATTTATGAAGGGCGCGAAGGCCCCACTCAGCCAGTGTGGCCAACCCCAGCACTTGTACAGGCCACGCTTGTCAGTGCAGCTTTCAAAGCAGCAGACGTCCCAGGAAGCTTCGAATCCTCGTCGCACGGTTGGATGTATGTCGATAGTTCGTTTGACCCAACCAGTCGGATTCGACGCGGTAGACTGTTCCAAAAATTTGGAGCTGCGAGTTGGGAGCCAGTACAGGTGGAGGCGCATCCTGCTATGAGTTCGGACCTCGCGAAGCGTTCTCATCCAGGAGGCCGTATCACCAAGGAGCTAAGCGTTTATCTCGAATGCACCGAGCTGCTGCAAATGCCCAATCAAGGGCAAGGCCTGCAGCTCGCATTGGGTCAGCGTGACGGTTACTCACTGTGGAGGATTTTGCAAACAGAACGCCTGGCCACCGGCGACGTTATGCTGACCATGCGCGCTCAGTCGGCATTCGGCATTATCCCGTTACTCGATAAGAGCAGAGTTCCGCCCGAGAGTCTCAGGGCAGTAGAAGCGGCACTCGACCGTGTCGTCAACTCCGCCTACAAGGAGCTGCCGCAGTCTGTGGTGGACCACTGTCGTAACGCTGCGGTCATCGTGATTTCCCGTTTCATGCAGAGTGTCGACGAACTTGACACACCTGTTGAACGCGACCTTGGCTTCTGGATTAGCGAAGTACGACGGGTCTTCGGAGACAAGGACATGGTTCCCCTTCGCTCCACGCTTGAGGTCATCAATCGGCTTCATCCTCGCGTGAAGGACAACGAAGTCCACAAGCTCGGGCTGCGGCCCCCGACAGACTCAGACGCCGAGTACGTCGTCCATGCGATAGGTTTCCTCCTCCGGGAGGTCAAGTGGGCGGTGTGAAGCGTGGACACGCTAACCATCTTATTAATTCGAGCAGGGCACAATGAGCGCATCAACCGAACATCCCAAGGTTTTTATCTCTTATAGCTGGACGTCGCCCGAACACGAGGAATTCGTCGTCGACCTTGCGACTAGGCTGCGCGGCCATGGGATTGACGCCGTGCTCGACAAGTGGGACTTGAAGCCGGGGCATGACAAGTACGTGTTCATGGAGTCTATGGTGGTCGACCCAAGCGTACAAAAAGTGCTGGTCATCTGTGACAGGAAATATCAGGAAAAAGCGAATGCGCGCGCCGGCGGCGTAGGAACTGAATCGCAAATCATCTCGCAAGAACTTTACGGCAGAGTGACGCAAACGAAATTCGTGCCATTGGTCTGCGAGTACGATGACGATGGGCAGCCTTGTCTTCCGGTCTTCATGAAGGGTTTGATTTACATCGACCTGTCGAGCGACGAACGGTACGGCACCGGCCTTGAGGAGTTACTCCGGTTGGTCTACGCGCAGCCTTTCCACCAAAAGCCAAAGCTTGGCGGTATTCCGTCATTCGTATCGAACCCCGGCGCTAGCTACGTCAAGGAGCTTGGGGCTGCGCTTCGCGCAATTCAAGACGGAAAGGCAAACCGTCATGGCCTCGAATCACTCTTCGTCAAAAGTCTGCTCGCAGAGGTCCTGAAGCTGTACGTTAAGCCAGAAGGCAACGACTACGACGAAGTCGTTTTCCAAGCTATCTCGGACACCAAGGTGCTCCGCGACCAGCTGGCCGAGTATGTCGAGGTGGTAGCTGCGTTCTCGGGCGACGACCCCAGCTCCCTGGCTCCGTTCATTCGGCTAATGGAAGGGCTGGGTGCCGGCTTTGGTTTGCCAACAACGAATGGGACCTACTACCCAGGGTGGGCTGACCTCTACTATTTCTTCGCGCACGAAGCGTTTCTCATTCAAACTGCTGCTCTCCTGCGTCACAATCGTTGGAGGTCACTGCGACGGTTGCTTGGCTCGGTGTACGTCGTTCAAAATTCTCGTCAAAGCGACGCAGTGGCAGACTCTTTCGTGGCCTTTGACAACGAAATGGTGTCGCTCGAGGAACATCGGAATCGACGGTTGCAGCTTAACCGCGTCTCGCTCGTGGCTGACATGCTTAAAGAACGCTGTGCGACAGATAAGACGTCCTTTCCGGAGCTGATGGAGGCGGATGTTTTTCTGATGTTAGCTTCATTGGCGCAAGCGTTCGCCCCTGGTCGTGGCGAAGAGTGGCCCAAAATCTGGGGCGCCCGTACTACCATCTACTCTTCAGGCGGAAACAAGTTAAGGATATTTCTGCGGGCGGCGGATGCGGAGACCAAGGACGGCATCCGCGCGGCGATTGGAGTCGCCTCAGGTGTCGACCTGCAGACGCGCCTTGAGGCCGCACGCACTCGGTTTCCAGGATTTGCTCGCAATCAGTCGTACCGCAGCCACTTTAATTTTTTCGAGGCTATCAACGCGGCTGAACTGATGAAATAAAAGCGCTCCCGTGGGCTGCCGACGTTCGCAGGCAATCGTCCAAGCGCTATGACTAACTTGAGCTACGCCTGCTTCGACCAGCATATTCTGTTAGGTGAGGACCGACGGGTTCTCTAATGCATCTGACCTTTACTTGCCAGTGGCGACGTTGCCACAAGCTGAATCCCTGGTTGAAGAGCGCCACCTAGATTTCCTTGCGGCCAATCGTACAAATTGCTGGGAGAAGGATTTGGAGAACCTTCTCGAATCTGGCGTGCTCACTGAAGAGGACGTTGCGACGGCGTTTGGACGGTCCCGGGGCGTTCGAGATTTTCTGGCGCAACGACTGCACAGCGTTGCCTAGAATACGGCTTTGGATTGCGTCTGTGGACGAAGGAGGAGGCGTACGCATTAACGACGCGTACGCCAATGGGGCACTGGTGGAGCGATGGGAGCGTTCCGTATGTGTCCTACCGGCGTCGCAGCACGGCACGGTCCAACCAATGATTGGCGGCGAGCACCTCGTACAAAAAGATGCCGAGCATTCGACACTTCGATATCCGTCAGTCGAATTCGATGAGTTCCAAACCTAGTCCATCGCCATTTCTGCCGTCGATTCCATCAACATCTGCTGTCTCCGCGAGCATGATGGAAATCTCGTTGAAGAAATCTAGTTCGTTGACAGCGCCCCTGGCCAGTCTCTCAAGTAGCATCCATTGGCCTCGGTCCATGGTTATGCGGAAGCCAACTGAAGCGGCATTCCAAACTACGGTCATAGGCTGAGGACCTGAACGGGGTTCGGCAAGACATTTAAGTAGTGCGGTAAGTCGGCGGAAATATTCTGCAGTCAAGGCGGCCACGCCAGCAATATTAACGGGATACGGATTTGGGTTTGGCGGGTCCCAGAACTGACCTACTATTATCGACCCCGCCACGTCTTTATCAAAACTCGCCACTGATACAGCGGACTGCAATGCGCCTGGAACTTGTGCCAATTGCGCGAAGCCGCGGTTTAGCTTGGCTAGGTCGGCGGCGTGGTTTTGTGGGTTGAAACGCGCATTTGTGCCTTTCGCTTCGACCAAGCAAAATCCGGGCATGCCGGGTACAAAACATAGATAGTCAGGAGACTGGCCCGTCGCCAACGGAAGCGCGCCGTTCAATGCAGGAAGAAACGGGCCATATAGGCTTCGGTGGAATAGTCTGGGGACGTCCCAAATTGCCTTCGCCAACCTCTGTGCCACTGTTTGGCCCATTAAATAGCTGATGACACGTCGTTCCGAACTTTCTACGAAATCGTATTCTGGAACTAGTTCTGGTCCAGGTGCGGCCGCTGCAGGCCAGTCATATATCGTTCTAAGCAAGCGCGCCCTGGACGCAGCAAACTGCCGAACCCGCCGCGCGGCGATGAGATTTCCTCCTGTTAAAAGTGCGACGGCGCCCAATCGGCCGTAGCCGACCGTAATGGCATCCCACACCATTGAGGCTGCCTGAAACTGCAACGCGACATATGCAGAGTTAATCATTGCAGAGGGCACCGCAGGAGGTAGCATTCCGATGGGCATACTCACGAAGCTTCCCGCCGGGACAGGCGGCAAGGGGATGAATAGTATCGCCGGAATCGGGGTCCCGACTGGAGGCTTTATGCTTTGAGCATTTAAGGCGTGGAAAAGCATTCAGCATCCTTGTCCGGTAACTAGATTAGGGCGTCCTACGTGACGGGCCAGCTGTTCCTTCGCCACTGTTAGCCAGTTGACGCCGAAATGTTGTCAACGAGATTAACACTAATGCAGAACTGATGAACGGCTAAATGATTGTTTTGCAACATCTACCAAGCTTCGTTGCCGTTACCAAACAAGGGGCCTTGAGCCCCCAACGGCACATTTTTTGCATTGGCGCTTGGTCTGGCCGAGACAGGAAATGCCTGGCGTTTTGCCAACAAATTGTGGGCTGTGCCGCCGCTCCCGGGGGAGCTCCTGCAAGGGCTGGCCATCGTGCGTTTTGTATTATTTGCGGCGCTTTATGTGCATAAGTGGCTAGTTCATCGGCCCGCCGCTAGGGCCGAGACTCAGGACCCTGTCCAGTCTGCTTTTCTAGCGCTTATTCCTGAATCAGTCATCCTGGTTTCACTGGCGCTGGCACCTTATGTTCATGAATTGGCTGTCGCTATATTCTTGGTCGGTTCGGTCGCAAATCTCACATACGGCGCCTGGCGGCTGGCAGCCAACTGGAGCCACCAACGAGACGCCGCGCAGATGGTGCCGCCGCTGTACCTGCCTTACACCGCAAGCGTGCTAGTGAACGCTTTGGCAGCTGGTTCGTTCGGATATATGAACTACGGCTGGATGCTGTTTGGCATCGGCGTCATCTCCTGGCTCGTCATGGACTCATCGATAATGTACCTTAATTTTACCCGTCGCAGAGGAGATAAAAGCATTCGACTATGTTTCGGCTGGACAACATGATGTTCTTGATAAAAATCCAATACCTTGAGTTTGCCGTTGCACCCTTAGCGAGAAAAACATGCACCTCCATTCATACCGTCTGACAAATTATCGACGTTTTCATGACGCCTTAATTGAACTGGCTTCCGACATCTCGATTTTCGTCGGTTCGAACAACAGCGGGAAGACTTCTGCAACGCAAGCAGTCATGATGTTTTTGGGCGGTGATAGGAAGCGGTTTTCGATGTTTGATTTCAGCTCGCCAACCTGGCGCCAATTCAACGAGTGCGGTGACGCCGAGCCCGGCGTGGACGTTGGACCTCTTCCTATTATTTCGATTGACCTATGGTTTGAGGTGACTGAAGACGACCTGTACTTGGTGTTGCCAATTCTTCCAAGTAGCGCTTGGAGCGGAAGCTTGGTCGGGGTTCGAATTGATTTTGCAGCAACAAATCCCACAGAGACCCTGGCGCGCTACCGCGCTAAGAAGCACGCTGCGGGCGAGCGCGCGGCCGGGTTTGAGGGCGATGCAGGTAGCTACACGCCATGGCCCAAGTCCATGACAGATTACCTCCAGAAGGAGTTGGCTGACGAGTATGAGTTGAAGTACTACGTGTTAGACAGGGCACAGTACGGTGAATCACTCACACCGGTCGCCGGATATGTGCCCGCTCCGCTGGGTGGGGAGGTGAAAGGCCCTGCGGTTCTCAAGTCATTAGTTCGCGTCGACTGCTTGAACGCACAACGCCATCTAGCCGATGGGCAAACCGCCCGGGCTGAAAACCTTTCGCATAGATTGAGTCGGTTTTATCAGCACAATTTAGTTCAGCGAGAGGAAGACCATAACACGCTGAAAGCACTCTTTGATTCAGAGGTCGGCCTCAATGAGCACCTCAAGGGCGTGTTCGGGCCTACCTTGGCGAGAATTGCGCGGCTGGGTTACCCAGGATTGCACAATCCAAGACTGGAAATCAAATCGGAACTTAACCCCGCGTCCGTAATGAATCAAGACGCCCGGATTCACTATATCGTCGGAGATGGCGACGACGCCGTCCGCCTGCCAGATAGCTACAATGGGCTTGGCTTCAAAAATCTAATCTACATGGTCGTCGAAATTCTAGACCTGCATTCGCGCTGGGAAGGAGAGAAGTGCAGCCGGCCGCCGCTACATCTCATTTTCATCGAGGAACCAGAAGCACATCTGCACGCTCAACTCCAACAAGTGTTTGTGCGAAATGTGCTCGACCTGTTGAAGGATGACGACGCGACCTCGCTCTTTAATAGCCAAGTTGTTGTCACGACCCACTCTCCCCATATCACCTACGAGCGCGGCTTCCATCCGATTCGTTACTTCCGTCGGCACTTGAATGGCGCAGCGCAGAAAACTGACGTCCTTAACCTGTCGAGATTCCAACCAGGAGATGCTCCGAAAGACCGTGATTTTCTGCAGCGCTACTTAAAGCTAACGCATTGCGACCTCTTCTTCGCAGACGCGGCAATTCTCGTCGAGGGCAATATCGAGAGGCTTCTCATGCCACTAATGATTGAAAAGGAGGCGCGTTCGTTGCGTTCAGCCGCGCTGTGTATCCTAGAAGTTGGCGGCGCATTCGGACATAGGTTCAAAGAGCTAATCGAATTCCTGGGTATTACGACACTTCTGGTCACAGACATCGACAGCGTCACTGACGCTGGCGAACCGACCGAGGACCTGGGCGATGAGGTTGAAGACATTGAGTTTGAACTTCCGTCAGAAGAAGAGGGCGAGCCGCCACAGAAGCGGTTTGGAAAATCTTGTTTGCCATCGACCGCAAACGCGGTGACATCTAATCAGACCCTCATACAGTGGCTGCCGGGGATGAGGAGTATTACAGAGCTTCTGGCCGCTAGCGTTGCTTCAAAGATTCAGGATTTACCGAACTCCGCACCCGCCCAGGTTCGTGTGGCATATCAGGTGATGGCTGACGTGGACTGGCAAGGCGCAAGGGTTCAGCTGTGCGGACGAACTCTTGAGGAATCCTTCGGGCTGGAAAACGCAGAGTGGTGCCAAGCTGCGGAGCAAAAATCAGTTGGCTTGAAACTACGGACAGCACCCATGACCTCTGATGCGCTCGCCCAAGGTTTGAACAAGCGTGTTACTGGGAAGGGTTTCGACAAGACCAAATTTGCGCTGCAAGTTCTGTCTGCGGACAAGGATACTTGGAGCGTGCCGCTATACATTCGCGAAGGTTTAGCGTGGCTAAAAGAGCAGATTGATATGAAGGTCGGTCAAGAAGTAGAAGTCTTGGCCGAGGCACAAGTTGAGCAGGCAGTAGCCGTTGATATGGGGGCAGAGCAATGAGCCAATCCAGGGCCAATAAACCCGACACTGCTGCAGATATCGAGTTGAGGCGTTGCCTCACAAACCCGCGGAAGAGAAGCTTCACAATGGTGGCCGGCGCCGGTTCTGGCAAGACCACTTCGCTTGTAAAGGCGCTCGCAACGATTGTCAGTCTACATGGAGGGACCCTGAGAAATCTGCGTCAGAAAGTCGCGTGCATTACGTACACTGAAATTGCAGCACAGGAAATCTGGGCAGACGTTGGCAGCAATCCTCTTGTTCATGTATCGACGATACACAGTTTTCTTTGGGCGATAACGCGTACCTTTCAACGCGATATTAGAGACTGGGTGCAACGTCGCATCGGTGAACGCATCGCAGAACTGTTAGCGGAAGCTGCGGATTTCGGCTCGAGAGTCCAACAGCGAACTAGAGATGTGAATGCTCGCAAAATTCAGCGACTCGAAGAAAGCCGGGCGCCCGCCCTAGCCGCTGATAATTTCAGTTACGGAACAGGCAGCAACTACGCAAACGGCATTCTTGGCCACGACGACATCATACGCATCGCGACCGACTTTCTCCGGGAGCGACCGCTTTTTCGCACGCTGCTCGCTCAGCAATATCCGTTTATCTTCGTCGATGAAGGTCAGGACACGCAGGCGGTGGTCATCGAAGCACTGAAGGCGGTAGATATGCATGCGGGTGAAAAATTTTGCCTAGGGTTCTTTGGAGACCCAATGCAGCGAATCTTTCCTACCGGTGGAGGAGACATCAGTGGTAATGAGGGATGGTTACAGATTGCTAAGCCGGAAAATTTCCGATGCCCGACGGCTGTGTTAGCTGTGGCAAATGCTATCCGGCGCGGTGGTGATGATTTGGTTCAAGTGGGCGGACGTTTCGCCGTAATTGATGGGCACCCGGTCCAAGTAGTTGGGACAGCCCAAATCTTCGTCCTTCCTGCCGACAATCGTAGAGATGAGTTTGTTCGAAGAGTAGGTGAGTTTACTGCGGCTAAAACAGGTGATGAAGGATGGCGTAGTGGACCTTCGTTCGATGTGAAAATGCTGGTTGTTGTCCACCGTATGGCCGCGCTCAGGCTTAAATTCGGCGAGCTATACGCAGCGATGAATGATAGAGCTCCTGGTAAGTTCTCAGACGGCTTTTTAGACGGTACATCCTGGCCATTACGCCCGTTCGTCAACTTTATATTACCCGTTGTCTCCGCAGCGAATGACGAGCGTGAATTTGACGTAATGGTATTGCTACGGAAGTACAGCCCGCAGCTTCAAGAGGACAAAATACGGGAGCGCAAACTGGCGGATGTCCTCTCGCAGTTGCGCGCAGGAGTGATGCGATTGGGTGAACTAATGGCTGACGGTGTTGAGTCCTCGGTGAGGGAGATACTAAACCTTGTTCATCATCAAGGACTGGTTTCCCTGGAACCGCGGATGCTCTCTTATCTAGAAGAAAACGGTGCTCCGCATGACAACGTCGGTGGTGCGGCGGATATTGTGATAGCAGGGGCGGCTGACGACGAGGACGCTACCCAGCTTTCCCGCGAGATATCAGCCATGGACGCTTTCCTAGCTTGCCCAGCTCGCCAATTTTTCGGTTACCAGACTTACGTGCGAGAAGAGTCACCCTTCGCGACTCAACAAGGAGTCAAAGGTGCGGAGTACGACCGCGTCATGGTAATTTTGGATGATGAAGAGGGCACACATCGTCAATTTTCATACGATAAGTACTTCGGTGTAAAAGCACCTTCGCGAGACGATTTAAAGAGAATCGCCGAAGGCTTAGAAACGAGCGTAGATAGGACACGGCGTTTGCTCTATGTGTGCTGCACTCGCGCTCTGAATGATTTGGCTGTAATCTATTTTTCCGATGACCCGGCCACGGCTGAGCGCCAAGTGCGTCAATCAGGAATCTTTGCAGATGAGATGATTTTTAACGAAAATGCGCTCTAGAAACGGGTCGTATGGCATCCACATCTAGAGCAGGTAAACAAGCGACTTACACAATTTTTTGCCAATTGCCCAATCGGGTTGTTGGACATTGAAAGGGAAGGGTTAGAAAGGCTCGCGGCGTGTCGCTCAGGTCTTGCCAAGCGCTCTGCCAATTCCGAGTACGTCAAGGTCCATGATATCAACGAGTACGAGGCAGCTCTCACGTCCCTTTGAATTTCTAAATTTTATCGGACTGGCCACGGATTGGAAAAACTTTACTGCCGCTAATCTTTGCCAGTTTTTTGCGAAGCGAAAAAATCTCATAGACGAGCGACGCCTCACGCTCATGCGAGTCCGACAAGCTCTTTCGCATTTCCTTCAGCCCATTTTCTAGTCGCTCAATTTTAGCCGCATCTGGGTCGATATCGGCAGATTTTTGTTTTGAGGCCGCCTCGTTAATCGCATTAATGAGTGACGCAAACTCTGGTCGTGACTTCTTTATGCTTCCTTTCTTCCGACCGGCTTCCAGAGACACAGCGTCGTTGGTAATAGGCGCACCTTTCGCTACTATCGTTGGTTTTTCGTCAATGAGGCACTCTAACGCTTTGAAATAGTTCGAAATGGAATAGCTTCGCATTACTAGCTTTCTGGGTCGCTGATTGTCAATTTGTTGCGTCGAGAGCCGCCTCGAGAACGCTTAACACCTTTCGCTCAGTCCTATATTCGACGGAATCCTTAGGTGCGGCCTTAACAACGAGCTTTTGGGAGAAGATTATTTTTATGAGCTTATTTTTGTTTCCGACCAAATTTTTGCAACCCGTGAGACATTCTAGATTCATCACGTCAATACCAACGCTTTTGCATTCTACCGTTGACGTGCAACCTCCAAGGAACGTTTCCTTATAAGCCAACTCACCGCGTTTGAATAACTTTATCGTTGTCGCTCTATCCGAAAGTAGGATATTATCGCCACTTGCAAGCCGATTTTTCAGCCATTGCGAGTGCCCGCCATAAGTTGGCTCATCCGTTTGAACGACATTTACCCAATAGCTGAGGCCTTCGGAGAGCGTCTTGTTCGCACGCCACTCCCGACCAAAATGCTTCGGGTCGTCGCCAATAAAATTGTCAGCAAAGCCGGACCCCTTCGCGTAGTACATCGCCATCGCATCGCGAATGTGTTTTAGCTGCCGCCTCAGTGTTGGGAATGAAACCAGACCAGACCTGTGCGCATAGAGGGCAAGCGAGCGTCTAAACTGATGGGTGGTCAGAGGCCAAGGCACCCCTATAGCGAATGAATCTTCGCTCGCCCAGTCGCGATACGGGTCAATTTGCTCAAGCTGCTCCAGGTCGTCGGCGCTAATGTTGGGAAGGATTCGTTGCCGCAGAGTAGGGTATCTCGTCAGGTCGAAGTTACTTGGCTGAAATCGCTCCGGTGAGCCGTCCAACCTATTAGCGGCACCAAATAATCTGAATGGAGTAACGAAAAGAAAGTTGCCGAAATCGTCGAGTTTTTCTTCAAATTTCGGCCCTAACGCAAATTCATAAACGAGTTTGGAAATTTTTGCAGCGCAGTCTATCGCTTGGTGACCTTCACTACAAGTGACCCACCTGGTAACTTGTAAATGGCCGCCGGCAAGTTTAGTTGTAATGCCTTTGATGAGATAATGCACCAGCCCGCTAGACGCAGACATCTCGCGGCAATCATACGGTAGCGTACTCACCTCTTCATCGCGCATGCCGCTAAAAGCGTGAATGAGCAATTTACAAACCAAGTAAATTTCAGATAAATGTCGGGAGATTTGATTTACGTGAAAAGAAAGACCCTTAGTTGTAAAGTATTCCTGCAGTGAGTGGCTCGCAATAAGCGTTGCGATATCATCTGAGTCGTAATCGTTCGCGACGTTATTACGTTTGCTAATGGCAATGCGGGAAGAAGGCTTTCGGCCGGCAAACTTATTCGCAGCGCAGAGCCTAGCTAACGCCAGAAAACGTTCCTCCACAGCCAGAAATTCAGAAATTTCAGTTTGGAGTCTTACAATAATGTACGAAAGGATTTCAGTGGGAATTGGGGGCGTCTGATTGTAACCGCCATCGTAGCATTCTCGAACCGCTTGCTGGATAGCGCGACCAAGACGACTAATTCCCGGAGGCGTTTGCTTATAGGACCTAACTAAGCCCAGTAAGGCCGATAGAATTTTTAACACGGCTCCTGTTGGTTCCGTGCGCGCATAAGCAAGGACCTTCGAACTGCTGGAGAGGAAATAAAAAAGACTTTGGTCGGTTCCGTGGCAATGTTCAACTAGACGTTTGACACCCGCGACGTAATTAAGTAATGTGCCGACCTCAAACGGTTTTCCATTTGGCTTTTGCATTATTAGAAAAACCAATCGCTTTGCTTCCAATGCGTAATTTTCGGAATATATCCGGAAACTTTCGAAGTTGATAATGCGTGACCGCTTAACTTTTTCGTACGGAGTCAAGTCCCATATATCGTCTGAAAAATATGACAGTGGCCTTCCATCCGGATATCTAGTCACTATATAATTTGGGTCCGGCCATGAATTTGCATCCCAAACAAATATGGCATTGATTTTCCCAGGGGCAACAGAAGCGGTAGGAGGAGGGCCCGGGCGATTTGGTTTTAACATCAAATTGCTCCGGCGAGTTGCAACATCGTAATTTTTTGTTTCCAAAACTCGCTAAGTTGCCCGCGGCGTACTGAAGCCTTGATTTCTTTAACAAGCTCTCCAGCGACTTTTTCGAGGGTGAGAACTAACGAGTCAATTTTCTTCAAAACGGGAGCGAACAATATTTCAAATTGCTCGGCCGTTGCTGTCGACCTAGCAATAGCATCAATGTAGAATCTCGCGCTGAGTAGTTTTTTAATATCGTCTCGGTCAGGATGAAGTCGGAAGTGTCCACAAAAAACACATCCATCTGTATTTCCGCAATCGACGGTAATTGAAGACGGCGGGTTTTGCGGCAGAGGATTATTTTGACTTTTGCACCTCCCATTTGCGATTTCCCGTGTCGATTCTATTTCTTCTTTTTTTATCAATATTGTTTTCGCCATCGCAGAAAAATAGGACGTCATTTCTTCATGATGAGTTCTTTCAGAGCCAGCTGCGTAACTCTTTTCCACGGTCGATACAGAATTTTGTAGAATTTGTGCAGTGACCATTAGATTCTCGTCTCTTGCAATCGAATCGTCGGTTTTCGCTGCTCGCCATTTGCGCGTGCCTAATGTTTGTAGAGTCGGGTCGAACTCGCGTAGGCAGTTAAAAAAGGTTTGATGTAATTGAGCCCTTATTGGGGCAGGTGGCGACTGGTTGTTCACACCAAGGGTCAAGAAAAGACCGTCATATTGATGTTCGCCTAATAAATATTTTCGAAGTGCAAGAAATTGATAAAAAATCGGTAGCGATTTACTGGATATTTCGAATTTGCATTTTTTGCCACGTGCTCTATATTTAATAACCTTAAACTTCATCCTACTGGCATGAATCTGGAAGTCGTCAGACCATGGAAGTTCATTTAATTGCGCCTCATTCATAGAGGTAATCGATTGAAATATTACCGTGAATGCGTTGTGGGCGACCACGGCAAAATGTAAGCGAGAGAAGTCCCTAAAATCGGTATTTGCTGTAGTCATCCGCCTGCACGCGCACTTATGTGCACGCTGAGCCCTACGTTGAGTCGTCTCTCGGCGAACCTCTGCGACCGAGTATATTGTTCCGTTGGAGTAGTTGTATGCGATGTTTCCCCGGTGCGAGCGAGCATGTTCCTCTATCAACCTGGGCGGTCGAATCCAGTCTCTCAACGGAAATACCCAGAGATGTGGATGCTCCCAGCTCAGGTATTTGGGCATCGCAAGTTGATAAGGAAAAGAAAGTTCTTTCAGAACGAGCTCGGAGAAGCCTTGAAAGATGGCATGCGTGAGGGCCAGAACGCGACCCTGCAAATCCTCGGATGGCGGCGACGTTCCCTCACCGTCGCCTTGACCACGAATTATGTTTCGGCACGTCGAGCCAAAGTCGTCATCTTCAAAAAGTTGAACACATAAAGCTTTGATTGCTTTTTGTTCGGACGAAGCCGTGGACGTTTTTAGGTCATGTCGCCGAACTCGCTCTAGTAAATGGTTAGAGTAGGCCGCATACGCGCGTTCTGCAATTTGCTTATCGTTCAAAGTAGTTTGATAGCCGTTAAGGTCGGACCATCTTACGAATCTCTCCATGAGCACGCTGGTTGCATAGACGCTGGCGTAGCGGTTGCCATCTCGGGATTTCTTGGCGGCGAATACTCCTAGGAGCTTTAACACAGACTGACGGCGTTCGTCCGTGACCGAATCCAGGTCAACAGGACGAGAGCGCTTGTTTGGAGTACGTTTGGAATGGTCTCTGATTGAATAGCAAAGCGCGCCTAAATCAATAGTGCCCCAGTTAGCGAACCGCAACACTACCGAAGTTATGTCGATAGTTACGCCAACGTCTGTAAGGTCTTCCAAGTCGACAATAACAAAAGCTCGTTGCGAAAAGCGGCTCATAGACCTTCCATTGCTTGTTTCATTAATTTTTCAAGACGAATCTCGTAGTCTTCTTGCCGTTTAATAGCTAACTGAACAATTTTCCTATAGTCCAAGTAGCCGTCCGTAGTATCAGATTTGGCGTGCCACATGTCTCGACGTAACTTGTCTCTGGCTGCGACGCGTGTGATAGTTCCGCTTTCAACTTGCTCATTATAATGGTCGGCCTTCCTCATTCCACCTGTAGCGCGTAACCAGTGGAGACTGTAATAGAAAGTTTCGTCATGTAGTTTTTCACGAGTCCTCGGAATTACAAAATCGGTAACATATCGTCGCAGCGAACCACCTCTAATGGTGTACGAGCGGTCTGCAAATGCATATGTATCGGCCTTGCTACCGTAAAACGGATTTCCCATTGGCGTTAAGAAAAGATAATCTACTTCCCCGCCCTTTCCTTTGTGCTTCATTTGTCGTCTAACTGCCCTTTGGCTTTTTGAGTATTGGATTAACAAATCCAAAATCCAGCAAGATAATTTTATTGATTTGTTTTTGCTAAATTTAGTGTCAATACCAGTACCTTTGCCTGCCGGAATTAGCACAGTTCCGTCGCTGCGTCGGCGGTTCGCGTGCTGTAAATGTTTTAACTGGAGTGTGAGAATAGTTTGAATGCGACAAGCTGTATCTACTGCGACTAGATGAATTAACGTCACTTCTACATTTTCGAGTTCAATAAGCGATTCGAATAGAGCTTCTTCTTGTTGTTGCGATAGCGGCCGCAGCTTCCCTTCGTCATATATAAAATCCGTATCGACGCCGTCATCGGGTAAGTATTTCAGCGAGACGTCTGTCGTCTTCGTAAATTTGTGCGCGGTGAAGCCACTTTCAGCGATATATTCATACCGAACGTCTTCCTCTTCCCACGGCGGGAAATCTAGCGTCAACATTTTTTCGTCAATTAGCAATCTATAAAATCCAACCACGTTATTCATAACTCTTTTTGCGATTGTATGCGAAATCTCTTGGTTTGTCGCTAACAGCCTGAGGTAACCTTGAAATCGGTAAGTAGGGCGAAAACTTGAGAATTCCGGAAAAACGGTCCAGTCAATTTGCTCCACGTCAAGGAATTCGCGGTATAGCGCTAGGTCGGCAGCTAAATTTGTAAACGTACCTTTGTCCAGAGAAGGTTTACTCAGCAAGACAAGTATAATGAAAACAATCGCATCCGCCCACGGAACTTCTTGGGTATCAAATACAATAGGAAATTGCGCCATTCCAATAGAAGTCGATTTTCTTTTGTCGGAAAATTCGAAAGCCCGTCTATAGTAAGAAAAGCCGTTGGATAATTCAACAAGGCTCGCGCCGGGTGCATTTTCGTCGCAAACCTCGGTAAGTGAAAATCTCTTCAGTAAAGTTTTTCTTCTTATCATATTCAATTTGAATATCGTATTCATCGATGATTCATTTTGCATAGCGTATTGCAAAGATGCAGCGATGTCAAAACCTTTTTGATTGCTTGCTGTTGAGTTTATGTTTATAACGATTTGCAGATAAAACTTCGAAAATTATATCTTTCATTAGTATATCAAGCGGCATTTTAATATTCCATTTGCATTCGCCCAGCAAGCCTGAATTCGCCAGGTTGTTCGAATATTCAAATCGACAATGCGTAAAGGTCAGTCCATTAAAATCGATTTTAGGATGGACAAATGACCGATTCCCCTTCACAAGGTCCCCTATGAGACTTTGTCCATTTTTTGGTCTGCTCGTACATACGGCAAGTTTCGATTACGAGGTGTGGCTGCTGGAGCAGGGCGTGCGCGCCACCGGCTACGTGCGGCCCGACCGGGAAGGTAACCGCCGCCTCGATCCTGTCGTGATGAGCGTGTCCAACCTGGTCGAGCACTGCCGCGCCGTGCTGCGGGCGCGCATCCTGGCGGCGCTGCCGAACCGGCCCTACGCCGGCGTGATCGTCGCCCTGGTGGTGGGCGATCAGCGCGCCATCGACCAGGATGACTGGCTGGTGTTCAGCCGCACCGGCGTCAGTCACCTGATCTCGATTTCGGGCCTGCACATCACCATGGTGGCGGGCATGGTGGCGCTGCTGGTCTCGACCCTGTGGCGCCGTTCGTTTTTCACGAGCGCGCAGTTGCCGCTCCTGCTGCCGGCGCAAAAGGTGGCGGCGCTGGCCGGCGCGTCGACGGCCCTGGTCTACGTACTGCTGGCCGGCTTCGGCGTGCCGGCCCAGCGCACCCTGTACATGCTGACGGTGGTGGCGCTGGCCCTGTGGACGGGGAGACTGACCAGTATTTCGCACGTGCTGTGCGCCGCGCTGGGCCTGGTGGTGCTGCTCGATCCCTGGGCCGTGCTGGCGCCGGGGTTCTGGCTGTCGTTCGGCGCCGTCGCCATGATTTTGTATGCCAGCGTAGGGCGCACGGTGCTGCGCGAGAAGCGGCGGCGCATCGATCCGCTTGCGCCGCCCGAGACGCCGACGGGGAAGATGCGCCTGCAGCGGATGCTGATAAAGCAGGCGCCGTCGCTGCGCGCGGCGCTGCACACCCAGTATGTCGTCACGCTCGGCCTGGTGCCTTTGACCTTGCTGCTGTTCTCGCAGGTGTCGCTGGTCAGCCCCCTCGCCAACGCGGTGGCGATCCCCTTGATCAGCTTTATCGTGACGCCGCTGGCCTTGATCGGCAGCCTGCTGCCGGCGCCCCTGTCGACCGGCTTGCTGATATCGGCCCACGCGGTGGTCGACGGGCTGGCGCTGATCCTGACCTGGCTGGGCAGCAGCACTCTGGCCGTATGGGCGGCGCCGGCGCCTTCGCTGCCGGTGTTCGCCTTCGCCTTGCTCGGCACACTGTGGCTGCTGGCGCCGCGCGGCTGGCCGCTGCGCTGGGCGGGGCTTGCTGCCTGGCTGCCGGCCGTGCTGGCGCTGCCCGAATCGCCGCCGTCCGGAACCTTCACCGCCACCGTGTTCGACGTCGGCCAGGGCATGGCGGTGCTGATCGAAACCAGCGGCCACCGCCTGCTGTACGACGCCGGCCCGGAATATTCGCCCGAGTCGAACGGCGGCAACCGCGTGCTGGTGCCGTATCTGAAAGCGCGCGGCATCGGGCGGCTCGATGCCATGGTGATCAGTCACAGCGACGCCGACCATGCGGGCGGCGCGCTAACCGTGCTGGCGGCATTGCCGGTCGACCGCTTGCTGTCGTCGCTGCGCGATACGCACCCCATCGTGCGCGCCGCCCGTGCGCCGATGAAGTGCACGGCAGGCCAGCACTGGGAATGGGACGGTGTGCGCTTCGACATGCTCCATCCGCTGGCGGACAGCTACGAGGACGCCACCATCAAGCCGAATGCCCGCAGCTGCACCCTGCGCATCTCGAACGGCAAGCGCACCTTGCTGGCGGCGGCCGACATCGAGGCGGCGCAGGAGTCGCAACTGATGGGCCGCGCTGCGTCTCTGCTGCCGGCCGACGTGCTGCTGGCGCCCCATCATGGGAGCGGCACCTCGTCGACCCCGGGATTCCTGCACGTGGTGGAGCCGAAGCTGGCGATTTTCCAGGTGGGTTACCGCAACCGTTACCGTCACCCCAAGCAGGAAGTGTGGGAGCGATATGGCAAGGCGGGCATCGAGCGCTTGCGAACGGACCAGGCGGGCGCTGTCACCTTGCGCTTCGGCGACCGCGTCGAGGCCAGCCCCTACCGCGACGCTCACTTGCGCTATTGGTACCCGAACTGACGGTTTTTTGCGGCACCGCAATATCACAAACCGATTTGCGCGTCACCGCATAAAAATTCAAAAAACTAACCCAGGTCAAGGATTCGCGATTTTAGTTTTTACACAATCAACATGTATTTGTATTTACACGCGCTGCAAAAACTTGCTGCGGTGAACTTTTCTGAATCCCCCATTGCCGAGGAAATGGCGGCGGCCGTGTCGTAGATGCACGCATAAAAACACAACCATTTGGAGACAAACAATGCTCGAGACTTCATCCGGCCGGACGCCCCGCGCGCACCGCCTTCAACGCAGCAGGGGAGGCTGAGGCCATGGCCAATCTATCGGCAGTCAAGCTCCCGAATTCGCCCGCATCGTCGAACACCCGCTGGCTGCAACTAGCCGTCGGCGTGATCTGCATGATCGCCACGGCGAACATCCAGTACGCCTGGACCCTGTTCGTTCCTGAAATCCAGGAAACTTATGGCTGGTCGCGCGCCAAGATCCAGCTGGCGTTCACCATTTTCGTGCTGGTGCAGACCTGGCTGGCGCCCATCGAGGGATATTTCATCGATAAATTCGGCCCGCGCCTGATGGTCGCTTTCGGCGCGATTTTTATCGGCGCCGCCTGGGTGATCAACTCGCAGGCGACCACCTTGATGGGCTTCTATGTCGGCGCGTCGGTGGGCGGCATCGGTGTGGGCTCGATCTATGCCACCTGCATCAACAACGCCTTGAAATGGTTCCCGGACCGGCGCGGGCTGGCGGTCGGCCTGACCGCCGGCGGCTACGGCGCCGGTTCCGCCGCCACCATCCTGCCGATCGCGGCGATGATCGAAAGCTCCGGCTTCCAGCACACCTTTCTGGTGTTCGGCATGTTGCAAGGCAGCCTGGCCTTCGTCGCCGCCTGGTTCCTGCGCTCGCCCAATGCAGCCGAAGTCAAAGGTTCGGCAAAACTGGTGCAAGCACGCCGCGACTACACCCTGAAGGAAGCGCTGAACACGCGCCTGTTCTGGCTGATGTTCCTGATGTTCATCCTGGTCGTCACCGGCGGCATGATGGCGGTGGCCCAGCTGGGCGTGATCGCCAAGGATCTGGGCGTGAAGGAATTCAAGGTCGACCTGTATTTCTTCGTGATGGCGGCCCTGCCACTGGCGCTGATGCTCGACCGCATCATGAACGGCATCTCGCGGCCCCTGTTCGGCTGGATCTCGGACAATATCGGCCGCGAGAAAACCATGGTGATTGCCTTCACCCTGGAGGGCCTGGGCATCATCGCGCTCGGCTACTTCGGCAGCAATCCCTACGCCTTCCTGATCCTCTCGGGCGTGGTGTTCCTGGCCTGGGGCGAGGTGTATTCGCTGTTCTCGGCGCTGGCGGGCGATGCTTTCGGCACCAGGCACATCGGCAAGATCTACGGCGTGCTGTACACGGCGAAGGGTATCGGCGCGCTGTTCGTGCCGGTGGGTAACCTGATGATGGAGGCGACCGGCACCTGGTCGACGGTGCTGTACACGGTGGCGGCGATGGATCTGACGGCGGCCTTCCTCGCCATCGTGGTGCTGCGGCCGACCCTGGCGAAGCACGTCGCGGTCTCCAAGACGCTGCAGGACAAGGAGACCGCTGCCAGCGCGGGCGGCGGTTTGCCGGCCGGCGCTTGATGTAGCGTGGTAAAACGGGCTTGCGCGCAAGCCCGTTTTTTCAAGCAATTTCCCAGAACGCTATCTCGCTTGCTTCATCCAGGTTCGAGTACCAGTTACTCTGCTGTCCGCGCAGCAAGGCGAAGGGATTGGGAATCCGGTCGATGCCGAGGCGGAATCTGAAAAACGATTCGAGCGAGGGCGACAGGGTGTCGCGGTTCCACAGGTCGATGTGGTCGCCGCTGGGTTTCGATTCGCCCGTGCGGCGCCAGTAGTTGGCAAAATAAATGATGCCGGTCTTGCCGGCGATCTTTTCCTTCCAGTCGGCGCCGGCCACCTGCAAAGCCAGCGGCAGGCCGCAAAACGACTGCTTGTTCAGCCAGGCCGCCACTTCGGACGCCCGCAGGCCGGTGCGCTTGCCGGCGATGTCCGTCGCGGCGCCCGGATAAGCCTGCATGTCGACACCACCCGCGTGCAGGGCCACGCAAAGCTTGATGGCGCACTGGTCCGGATATTTCAGTTCGCCCTTGCGCGCGAGCACGATACCTTGTTCGACCACGTCGGCCGGCCAGCGTTCTTCCGAAGGATGGCCCTCGGGGTAACCGCGCCACATGGCGGCGAAACGGGGACTTTCGCCGGCCGGGCACGAAAGCGGTTTTGCCGCGGGTTTGGCGACGGGTTTTGCGGCAGGCTTCGGCGCCGGCTTGACGGGCGCTGCGGCCGGCGTCTTGGTAGTGACCGCGGCCTCGGCGGGCCTGGCGGCGCTTTCGGAACTCGAATCGGCGGATGGTTTCATGGGATCTCCAGGGGAAAGCGGACTGATCGACCTTACGGCGATCCGCATGCGCCGATCTTGACTGGCCGCAACCTGCCGCGCTGCGGCGACATCGGCAGTAGAGAACTCCTTCTAGCCGCGTCCGCCGCCCTGCGCATACAATTGCCGTCATGACAAAACCCCTGCTGCACTTCAGCCACGGCAACAGCTTTCCCGCCGGCGTCTACACCCGCTACCTGGACGGCTTGCGCCGGCACTACGATGTCCGCGTCACCGACATGATCGGCCACGATCCCGCCTATCCGGTCAGCGACGGCTGGCCACGGCTGGTGGACGAATTGAGCGCCCAATTGGCGCGTTACGATGCGCCGGCAATCCTGGTCGGCCATTCTCTCGGCGGCATGCTCAGCCTGATGGCGGCGCGCGCCAATCCGGCACTGGCGCGCTGCGTGGTGATGCTCGATTCGCCCGTGGTGACGGGTTGGCGGGCCTTCTTGCTGCGCCACGCCAAGGCGCGGGGATGGGCCGACCGCTTTTCGCCGGCGGCGGCATCGCACAAGCGCCGCATCCTGTGGCCGGATGCCGCCAGCGCGCATGCCCATTTTGCTTCGAAAGACATCTTCGCGGCGTGGGCGCCCGGCGTGCTGGACGACTACATGGCGCACGGTTTGAAGCCGCACGAGGAGGGTGTGCAGCTACGCTTCAACCGCGAAGTCGAGACGGCGATTTACCGCGGCCTGCCGCACCATTTGTCGACACTGGTAAAACCGCCGTTCCCGGTGCCGATCGGTTTTATCGGCGGCGACGACTCGGCGGAATTGCGCCAGGCGGGCCTCACGGCCACGCGCAAACTGGTGGGATCGAATTTTCTGGAGATCGCCGGCGGCCACCTGTTCCCGCTGGAGTCGCCCGATCAGGCGTCGCAGTTGACGGTGAAGATGATAGGAATGTTATTGCCCGGGCTGGCTGAGGGGCGCTGAATTGGCGTAAAATCCCGGCTGATCCGGCAGCGTCCGCGCCGCCGTCCAGCCTTGCCTCTTCCCCTTCTACCGAAAGCCTCATCGATGACTATCAAAAGCGACAAATGGATCCGCCGCATGGCACAGGAAACCGGCATGATCGAGCCCTTCGAGCCGGGCCAGGTACGTGCCGACGCCAACGGCCACAAGCTGATCTCATTCGGCACTTCGTCCTACGGCTACGACATCCGCTGCGCCGATGAATTCAAGGTTTTCACCAACATCAACAGCACCATCGTCGACCCGAAAAACTTCGATTCGAACTCCTTTGTCGACATCAAGAGCGACGTCTGCATCATCCCGCCGAACTCGTTCGCTCTCGCACGCACCATCGAGTATTTCCGCATCCCCCGCAACGTGCTGACCATCTGCCTGGGCAAATCGACCTACGCGCGCTGCGGCATCATCGTCAACGTGACGCCGTTCGAGCCGGAATGGGAAGGGTATGTGACCCTGGAGTTCTCCAATACCACGCCGCTGCCGGCGAAGATCTACGCCGGCGAAGGCTGCGCGCAGGTGCTGTTTTTCGAGAGCGATGAGGTGTGCGAGACCTCGTACAAGGACCGCGGCGGGAAGTATCAGGGGCAGAGTGGGGTCACCCTCCCGAAAGCGTAATTAGCACGGGGTCTGGCGCTTGGCGCCTGACCCCATTCTGGCTCAGCCACTGAGGCTGATACGGATACTTTCGTCGCGCATAGCTATTGGCTCGCGAATACTTTGCTTCGGAAATGAAAATGGGGTCAGGCGCCAAGCGCCAGACCCCGATGCTAAGAATGCCGCGTGCTTACATCTGGCCGGGTACCGCGTCGCTCTTGACGCAATCCACGAAATACCCCCGCTTGCCATCCACCTCGCGTTTCACCAGACCGTGGACATCCGTCTCGAAGCCCGGGAAGCGCTCGTTGAAGTCGCGCGCAAAACGCAGGTAGTCGACGATGGTCTTGTTGAAACGCTCGCCCGGAATCAGCAGCGGAATACCCGGTGGATAAGGGGTCAGCAGGATCGCCGTGATGCGGCCTTCCAGGTCCTCGATGGCGACCCGCTCGATTTCGCGGTGGGCCATTTTCGCAAACGCGTCCGACGGCTTCATGGCCGGGATCATGTCCGACAAATACATCTCGGTCGTCAAGCGGGCGACATCGTAAGCCTTGTAGAAATCGTGGATCGACTGGCACAGGTCGCGCAAGCCCATCGCTTCGTAGCGCGGGTTCATCTGCGCGAACTCGGGCAGTATTCTCCACATCGGCTGGTTTTTGTCGTAGTCGTCCTTGAACTGCTGCAATGCCGTAACGAGGGTATTCCACCTGCCTTTGGTGATACCGATGGTGAACATGATGAAGAAGGAGTACAGCCCGCATTTCTCGATGATGACGCCGTGCTCCGCCAGGTATTTCGTCACGATCGATGCCGGAATGCCGGACTCGCCGAACTGGCCGTCCAGCGACAGGCCCGGGGTCACCACGGTGGCCTTGATCGGGTCGAGCATATTGAAACCCGGGGCCAGCTTGCCGAAGCCGTGCCAGGTGTCTTCGGCGCGGATCATCCAGTCGTCCTGGCTGCCGATGCCTTCTTCCGAGAAGGTGTCGGGGCCCCAGACCTTGAACCACCAGTCGTTGCCGAATTCCTCGTCGACCTTCTTCATGGCGCGGCGGAAGTCGAGCGCTTCGAAAATCGACTCTTCCACCAGCGCGGTGCCGCCTGGCGCTTCCATCATGGCTGCGGCGACGTCGCAGGAAGCGATGATGGAATACTGCGGCGAGGTCGAGGTGTGCATCAGGTATGCTTCGTTGAAGGCATCCTGATCGAGCTTGACCGATTCCGATTCGCGCACCAGCACCTGCGAGGCCTGCGACAGGCCGGCCAGCAGCTTATGGGTCGACTGGGTCGAGAAGATCATCGACTCTTTCGCGCGCGGGCGGTCGCGGCCGATGGCGTGCATGTTCTTGTAAAAATCGTGGAAGGTGGCGTGCGGCAGCCAGGCTTCATCGAAGTGCAGGGTGTCGATCTTACCGTCCAACATTTCGCGCAAGGTCTCGACGTTGTACACCACGCCGTCGTAGGTCGACTGGGTGATCGTCAGGATGCGCGGCTTTTTGTTCTTGGCGTTGCGGGCGAACGGGTTCGCTTCGATCTTGCGGGCGATCGACTCGGGGGTGAACTCTTCCAGCGGGATCGGGCCGATGATGCCCAGGTGATTCCTGGTCGGCATCAGGAACACGGGAATCGCGCCGCACATGATGATGGAGTGAAGGATCGATTTGTGGCAGTTACGGTCGACGACGACGATATCGCCCGGCGCCACGGTCGAGTGCCAGACCATCTTGTTCGAGGTCGAGGTGCCGTTGGTGACGAAGTAGCAGTGGTCGGCGTTGAAGATGCGCGCGGCGTTGCGCTCGGATTTTGCGACAGGGCCGGTGTGGTCCAGCAGCTGGCCCAGTTCTTCGACGGCGTTGCAGACGTCGGCGCGCAGCATGTTCTCGCCAAAGAACTGGTGGAACATCTGGCCGATCGGCGACTTCAGGAAGGCCACGCCGCCCGAGTGGCCGGGGCAGTGCCAGGAGTAGGAACCGTCGTTGGCGTAATTGACCAGCGCCCGGAAGAAGGGCGGCGCCAGGCCGTCGAGGTAGGATTTGGCTTCGCGGATGATGTGGCGGGCGACGAATTCCGGCGTGTCCTCGAACATGTGAATGAAGCCGTGCAGCTCGCGCAGGATGTCGTTGGGGATGTGGCGCGAGGTGCGCGTTTCGCCGTAGATGTAGATGGGGATGTCGGCGTTCTTGTGGCGGATTTCGCGGACAAAGCTGCGCAGGGCGATCAGGGCGAAATCGGTCTCCTCGACCGAGCCGCCGCCGAATTCCTCGTCGTCGATCGACAGCACGAAGGCCGACGCGCGCGACTGCTGCTGGGCGAACTGCGACAGGTCGCCGTAGCTGGTCACGCCGACGACTTCCATGCCTTCCTTCTCCATCGCTTCGGCGAGGGCGCGAATGCCTAAACCAGAGGTGTTCTCGGAACGGAAGTCCTCGTCGATGATGACGATGGGGAAACGAAATTTCATGGGCAGCTCCAAAGCGAAGTGCCGTGAGCGCAGCCTGGGCGAGGCTGCTGGTCACGGCACCGATGAGAAATTAAATAAAAGCGGATTTTCGCAGAAATGGCCGCGCTTCGGTGAAAAAATGTATGGTAGAGCTTAGCCGATAGACCCCGGCGGCTGTCGCACACTTGGTCTTGGTTAACATCAGGGACAGGCTCTGCGAGCCTGTCCCTTGCTTCAGCCGCTTGCCTTAAGCCTTCCTATGTCAGCGGGAAAATTGGGGACAGGCCTTCGGCGTGCATTCGGTCCCCCGGACCTCGCGCCCCGCAGAGCCTGTCCCCGGCATTAATGCCCGCCAACGGCGGCGCCCAGCATCGCCCCCAGCGGATCGATATGCCACCAGGCAAACGCCCCCAGCACCAGCCCGACCGCCGCCACGCCATACGCGCCAACCATCATCCATTTCTTGCGCGTTAACAAGGTAATCGCCGCCAGAGAAATGGCGATCTGCTCGGCGGTCGTCGCCGCCGCCCACTGGTGATGCGTGTGCATGGCGGCATCGGACTTGTGGTTCCACTCGTTGGACGACGCTTCGAATTTCTCCGCCTTTTTCTTGATCTCGCCTTTTTCGCCTTCGTAACGGATGACGTCGGCCTTGAACCTGGCGGGATCGACGCCGGGCAGGATGGCGGCGATCTCGGCCAGGTTCTGCTTGTTCGACTTCGCCTGATAGTAATTCCAGGCATTCGCCGCTTCAGTCTTGTCGATGGCGGCGTTGTTCTTGAACAGGGCGGCGTCGTTCTGGGTGGCGCCACCCAGGTAGCCGAACAGGGCGCCGACGGTGGCCAGGATGGCCGTCATCACCGCGATGTTGTTGCTGAAACTGTCGCCGCCGTGGGCAGCGTGTTCGACCGCATGATCGTGCGGGCCGTGTACGTGGAATCCTTGTCCGGACATGTCAGTATGCTTTTTCGTAGGTTACAAAGGAGTAGGCCAAGCCGCCGGCCGACTGGTGGCGCTCGCGCGCCGTCTCAGTCCAGTCGGCGGCCAGGGGCGGGAAAAATGTGTCGCATGTAAACGTCGCCGCAATCTCGGTAACGATCATGCGGGTGGCGAGATCCTGTTCCATCGCCTGCCTGAAAATCTGCGCGCCGCCGATAATACTCGCTTGCTCGCCGTCGATCAGCGCGACGGCCGCATCGAGCGAACCGACCGCGTCGACGCTTTCCCGCTGCCACTGGGCATCGCGGGTGATGACAATGTTACGCCGGTTCGGCAGGGGGCGGCCGATCGAATCGAAGGTCTTGCGGCCCATGATGATGGGGTGGCCGGTGGTGACGCGCTTGAAATGGGCCAGGTCTTCCGGCAGGTGCCAGGGCAGGGCGTTGGCGATGCCGATGCCGCGCTGCTGGTCCATGGCGACGACCAGGGTGATAATGGGCTTGTTGATCATGGTGGCCTGGTTTGATACGGGTGCCGTATTTTACCGCGTGCGGCTTCATCGGTTATGCTGTCCACCATGAAAACTTTTGCCCTCATTCCGGCCGCCATCGCCCTGTTGGCATGCGCCGCGCCTTCCTTCGCCCAGTCCGGCGCCGACTACAGCAACCCGATCTCGACCGACCGTCCCGACTTCGTCGATTCGAGCGCGGTGGTCGGCAAGGGCCGCGTGCAGATCGAGACCTCGGGCGCCTTCGAGCGCAGCCGTCGCGACGGCGTCACCGAGCGCAGCGCCACCACGCCGACCCTGCTGCGTTTCGGCCTGAACGACGCCCTGGAGTTTCGTGTCGAAACGGACGGCGCCACGCACAGCTGGACGCGCGGGCTCGACACGCAGGACGCCAGCGGCATGGCCGACACCGCGTTAGGTGTCAAATGGCATGTACGGGACGGCGCCGAAGGCGTACCGGCATTGGGCCTGCGGGTAAACGTCGTCATGCCCAGCGGCGCGCGCCGTTTGAACGACGGCGGCGTGCGGCCATCGCTGCGCGGCGTGGCCGAATGGGATTTGCCGGGAGACATGAATCTGGGCGTGATGCCGGGCTTCACCAGCGAACGCAACGACAACGGCGAGCGTTTCACCAGTGCCATGTTCGGCATGGCCTTGGGCAAGAACTGGACGCCGCGCCTGAGCAGCTATGTCGAGCTGGCCGCCCCGCGCATCGCCCATGCCCGCGACGGCGGCTCGCAAGTGGCCGCCGGCTTCGGCAGCGCCTTTTTGCTGACACCGGACTGCCAGATCGATGCGGGCATCCTCGGCGGCCTGAATCGCTTCACGCCGAATGTCAGCCTGACCGTCGGCCTGTCCGTCCGCCTGTAAAACCCACGCCGCGGCGCTACCCTGGCGCCGCGCATCCATCCCGCATACAGCCGTGCGCGCCCAAACTCCCAATTGATGTAAAATTGCGTTAAACATAACTGCATTTGCATGAATGTGTTCGCGCGCAGCGCCGAATACGCGCTTGCACGCCAATCGAGACAATCTCCGAGGCGACGCCCGCCCAGAATCGGGTTGCCCTCTCCTTGAAAAATCATCCGGCTCCGTCGGGTATTTTTTTGTTCAATCCAAACAAAAGGTGGGTTTCACTTTTGTTTGAAGGGCGTCTATGAAATTTCGTTCCATTGGTTTGTCCCTCCGCTTTATCGTCCCGCTCGCCCTGGTACTGGCCCTGTTCGGCTACCTCGTCATCCCCCTGATGGACAATTTCACGGTGCGCTGGTTCGTACGCGACCTCGACATGCGCTCGCAATTGCTGGCGCGCACCTTGCAGGATCCCTTGGTGGAATACTTGCCGATGCGCGCCTCCAAGCGCATCGAACAATTGTTTGATCGGGCCATCCAGGACGAGCGCCTGTACGCGGTCGGCTTTTGCGATCCCAACGGCGTGCTGCGCTACAAGACGGCGACCTACCCCGCCTCGCTGGGCTGCTGGCATCCGCTGGTCGGCGATCCGGAAAAGAAATCGCTGGTGCGCTTGCCGCAGGGGCCGGTGCACGTGGCCGAAAGCGAAATCACCCAGGATGGCGTCGATCTCGGCCGGCTGATCCTGGTGCACGACATGAGTTTCATCGAGCGCCGGAGCGCCGACACCAAGAAATACATTCTCGGCTTTTTTGCCTTGCTGGCCCTGGCCATTTCCCTGATCACGGTGGTGATCGCCCACCTCAGCTGGCGCGGCTGGATCAGCGGCGTCAAGGAAATGCTGCGCGGCGAACTGATGCCCCGCGCGAAGGCGGAGACGCCGCCCGAGATGCAGCCGCTGGCCGGCGATGTGCGCCAGATGCTGCGCGATTACCACCTCGACCGCCAGAGCGAGGGCAATACCGGCGGCGAGTGGACCGGCGACACCTTGAAAGCCTTGCTGCAGCAGGATCTGGCGGGCGACCAGGTGCTGGTGGTGTCCAACCGCGAGCCGTATATTCATGAGCTGACCCCGCGCGGCATCGAAGTGCGGCGCCCGGCCAGCGGCCTGGTGACGGCCGTGGAAGCGGTGATGCGCGCCTGTTCGGGCACCTGGATCGCCCACGGCGCTGGCTCGGCCGATCACCAGACGGTCGACCGCCATGCCCACGTGCGGGTGCCGCCCGATCACCCCAGCTATACCTTGCGCCGGGTCTGGCTGTCGCCCGACGAAGAGCAGGGATATTATTACGGTTTCGCCAACGAGGGCTTGTGGCCGCTCTGCCATATCGCCCACGTGCGCCCCGTGTTCCGCTCCAGCGACTGGGAGCAGTACGTCAAAGTCAACCAGAGATTCGCCGACGCCGTGATCGTCGAAGCGACCAGCGACAACCCGGTAGTGCTGGTGCAGGATTACCATTTTGCGCTATTGCCGCGGATGGTGAGAGCGGTGCTGCCAAAGGCGACGATAATTACCTTCTGGCACATCCCGTGGCCGAATTCCGAGTCTTTCGGCATTTGTCCATGGCGCGAGGAAATCCTCGACGGTATGCTGGGCAGCACCATACTGGGCTTCCACACGCCGTTCCACCGCAAGAATTTCCTCGACACGGTGGACCGTTACCTGGAAACCCGCATCGAGCAGGAAGCCTCCACCATCAGCTACGGCGGCCAGCTGACCCAGGTGGCGCAATACCCGATCTCGATCGCCTGGCCGGAGGACAACCCGGACGCCATCAGCGTCGACGAATGCCGCGCCCGCATCCGCGAGATGCACGGCATGCCGCCCGACCATTTATTGGGCATCGGCGTCGACAGGCTCGACTACACCAAGGGTATCATCGAGCGCTTCCAGGCGGTGGAACGCTTGCTGGAACTCGATCCCTCGCTGATCGGCAGGTTCACCTTCATCCAGATCGCCGCGCCCACCCGCTCCTCGCTGGACGAATACCAGAACTTCGAATCGCGGGTGCGCAAGCTTGCCGAGCGCATCAATCAGCGCTTCTCCGCAGGGAACCATGCGCCTATCCTTTTGAAAATCGAGCATCATGAGCAGGATCAACTGACCGTTTATTTCCGCGCCTCCGAGGTTTGCATGGTGACGAGTTTGCACGATGGAATGAACCTGGTGGCGAAAGAGTTTATTGCCGCCCGCGACGACGAGAAGGGCGTGCTGATTCTCAGTCAGTTCACCGGCGCCGCACGCGAATTGCATGAAGCGCTGATCGTCAACCCTTACCACATCGAGCAGGGCGCCGAAGCCTTGCAGAAGGCCTTGTCGATGCCGCCGGTCGAACAGAGGGAACGGATGCGCAGCATGCGACGGCGGGTGAAAGATTTCAATGTCTACCGTTGGGCGGGACGCATGCTGCAGGACGCTGCCCGCCTGCGCCAGCGCGATCACGTGATGTCGAAAATCGATTTCCACAGCCGGGTGGCGGCGCGGCGGCGTGCATGACATCGGCCGTGGACTGCGCCGCGCCAGGCGCGCCGGAGCAGGGCGCATTTCACCGCCTCAGCTGGCTCGATCACAGCCTGTTCGTCGACTTCGACGGCACCCTGGTCGAACTGGCCGAGCGGCCAGAACAAGTGCTGGTGGCGGCGCCGCTGGTGGCGACCCTGGCGCGATTGTATGAACTGCTGGGCGGCAAACTGGCGGTGATTTCCGGCCGTCCCATCGCCCAGATCGACGCCATGCTGTATCCGCTCGTCTTGCCGGCGGCCGGCGTGCACGGCCTGGAGCGGCGCGATGCCGCCGGTCTGCTGCGGCAAGCGCCGATTCCCGACATGTCGACCGTGCTGGCGGCCGCCCAATTGCTGGCGGCGACGCATCCGGGACTGTGGGTCGAGCAAAAATACGGCGCTTTGGCGCTGCATTACCGCCAGGTACCGCAATTGGGTCCGCTGTGCGACCAGGTGATGCTGGAAGCCGTGCTGAACTGTCCAGGTACGGTACTGCTCAACGGAAAAATGGTGGTGGAAATCAAGCCGGCCGGCATCGACAAGGGCACGGCGATTCTCGCCTTCCTGCAAGAGGCGCCCTTCATCGGACACCGGGCGCTGTTCGCCGGCGACGATACGACCGACGAGGCCGGCTTCGACATGGTGCAGCAGCTGGGCGGCGCCGGCATCAAGGTGGGGCCGGGCCCGTCCATCGCGCAATTTCGCATCGACGGTCCCGGCGCCTTGGGCACGGCGCTGGACCAGGTAGTCAACACGATTTCAAGGAGAACTGGATGACCGACAAGATTATCGACGGCAAGGATAAAAAACGGGCAAGCGACGCCCAGGCAGGCCGCGCCCCGGCTTCGCTCGACTGCGGCGTGGTGGGCAACTGCGGCTTTTCCGCCCTGATCGACAAGAAGGGCAGCATCGTCTGGAGCTGCCTGCCCCGTTTCGACGGCGATCCGGTGTTCAACGGTTTGCTCGACGCGAGCGCCAACGCCAGCTTCTGGAGCGTCGAAATCGACGATTTCGCCCGCAGCGAACAGCATTACGAGCCGAACACGGCGGTGTTGCGCACCTGCCTGTTCGACAGCCGCGGCCGCGGCGTCGAAATCACCGATTTCGCCCCCCGTTTCAAAAGCCGCGACCGCATGTTTCACCCGCTGATGCTGATCCGCCGCGTGCGCCTGCTGGGCAGCCCGGTGCGCATCAAGGTCAGCCTGCGGCCCCGCTTCGACTGGGGCCGCCAGAAACCCACCATCACCCGCGGCAGCCACCACATCCGTTACGTCGGCCTCGACCAGACCCTGCGCCTGAACACGGATGCCTCGCTCAGCTACGTGCTCGACGAATCGTTCTTTCTGCTGGACCGCACCGTCAATTTCATGCTGGGGCCGGACGAAACCCTGATGGACGGCATCGCCGACACCGCGCACCTGTTCGAGAAGGAAACCATAGCCTACTGGCGAACCTGGAGCCGCCGACTGGCCTTGCCGCTCGAGTGGCAAGAGGTGGTGATCCGCGCGGCGATTACCTTGAAACTGTCGCTGTACGAGGACACTGGCGCCATCATCGCCGCCATGACCACCAGTATTCCGGAAGCGCCCGGCAGCAGCCGCAACTGGGACTACCGCTATTGCTGGCTGCGCGACGCCTTTTTTGTCGTGCGGGCGCTGAACAGCCTGTCGGAAGTGGGCACCATGGAAGATTATCTGCGCTGGCTGTCGAACGTGGTGGCGCGCGCCAAGGGCGGCCACATCCAGCCGCTGTACGGCATCGGCCTGGAAGAAGAGCTGCCCGAATCGACGCTCGAGCACCTGACCGGCTACCGCGACTGCAAGCCGGTGCGCGTCGGCAACCAGGCGCAGGAACATTTTCAGCACGACGTCTACGGCAACATCATCCTGGGCGCCAGCCAGGCCTTTTTCGACCAGAGACTGTTCCGCCAGGCGGGCCTGGCCGAGTTCAACGCTTTGGAAGCCGTCGGCGAGCAAGCCTTCAAGGTGTACGACCAGCCGGACGCCGGCATGTGGGAGTTGCGCACGCGCGCCCGCGTGCACACCTCATCGGTGTTGATGAGCTGGGCTGCCTGCGACCGGCTGGCCAAAATCGCCGTCAAACTGGCACTGCCGGAGCGTGCCCAATTCTGGGAAGGCCGCGCCCGCCTGATCCGCGAGCGCCTGCTGCGCGAAGCGTGGAGCGAGGAGCGCCAGGCTTTCGCCGAGAGTTTCGGCGGCCGCGATCTGGACGCCAGCGTGCTGCTGATGGCCGAAGTCAATTTCATCGATCCGATGGATCCCCGTTTCATCGCCACCGTCGACGCGCTCGAAGCCTCGCTGTGCGACGGTCCCTACATGCGCCGCTACGAGGCGCCGGACGATTTCGGCAAGCCGGAGACGGCGTTCAATATCTGTACGTTCTGGCGCATCGATGCGCTGGCGAGAATCGGCCGCATCGACCAGGCGCGCGGTGTGTTCCAGGCCATGCTCGATGCCCGCAATCACCTGGGGCTGCTGTCGGAGGACACCCATCCGGTGACGGGGGAGATGTGGGGGAATTTCCCGCAGACTTATTCGATGGTGGGGCTTATCAATTGCGCGATGAGATTGTCGGCGCCGTGGAATAGCGTGATTTAGCGGTCACCTTGATAGCGGCTGGGCGCGCAGGAATGGGACAGGCACCTTGCCGGTGCCAGTCCCATTGTCGATTACACCGCTACCGGCGCCTTGATGTGCTCATGCGGCTCGTAGCCGGTGATTTCGAAATCCTCGAAGCGGTAATCGAACAGCGATTCCGGCTTGCGATGGATCACCAGCTTCGGCAAGGGTTTTTCGTCTCGCGACAACTGTAGATCGACCTGCTCGAGGTGATTCGCATACAGATGGCAATCGCCGCCGGTCCAGACGAAATCGCCTACCTCCAGGCCGGCCTGCTGCGCCATCATGTGGGTCAGCAGGGCGTAAGAGGCAATATTGAACGGCACGCCGAGGAAAATGTCGGCGCTGCGCTGGTACAGCTGGCATGAGAGATTGCCGTCGGCGACATAGAACTGGAACAGCGCGTGGCAGGGTGGCAGCTTCATGTTCGGCACATCCGCGACGTTCCAGGCCGAGACGATCATGCGGCGCGAATCCGGCGTGTGCTTGATCTGATCGAGCACCTGGGTAATTTGGTCGATGTGGCCGCCGTCCGGTGTTGGCCAGTTTCGCCACTGGTAGCCGTAGATGGGGCCCAGGTTGCCCTCGGCATCGGCCCAGTCGTCCCAGATCTTGACGCCGTGTTCTTTCAGATAGGCGATGTTGGTCGAGCCCTGCAGGAACCAGATCAACTCATGGATGATCGATTTCAGGTGCAGCTTCTTGGTGGTCACCAGCGGAAAGCCGTCCTGCAAATTGAAACGCATCTGGTAGCCGAACACCGAGCGGGTGCCGGTGCCGGTGCGGTCGGTTTTGACGGTGCCGTGGTCGCGCACGTGGCGCATGAAGTCGAGGTATTGGCGCATAGAGTCATCAAACAAAAGTGGAAACCTACTTTTGTTTGGGTTGAAGTGTCAAAAACGCCCGGCGGAGCCGGTCATTTTTGAAGGGGAAAGGAAACCCGAGTCGGAACTGCTGTCGCCTCGGGGGCTTGATGTTTTGGCGTGCCAGTTGTCGTATTTTACAATGCCGACGGCATTGGGGGCGGGCCGACGTGATGTTGTCGGCGCTTGTATAATGGCGGCCGCACGCGGGCCGATGGTTCGCGCTGCCATCAAGCCGACCTGCGGCCCGCCTACCGTTTCCACATCCCCATGCTGACTGCCTCCTTTCGAGAAGAATGGTTCTCGAACATACAAAAAAACCTGCTGGCCGGCCTGACCACGGCGTTTGCGCTGGTCCCCGAATGTATTGCGTTTGCGCTGGTTGCGCAGCTCAACCCCTTGATGGGGCTGTACGGCGCCTTCATCATTTGCGCGATAACGGCCGTGTTCGGCGGGCGGCCGGGCATGATTTCGGGCGCCGCCGGCTCGATGGCGGTGGTGATCGTCGCCCTGGTGGCCCGGCATGGCGTGCAGTACCTGCTGGCCACGGTGGTGTTGAGCGGCATCCTGATGGTCTTGTTCGGCGTGCTCCGGCTGGGCAAGCTGATACGCATGGTGCCGCACCCGGTGATGCTCGGCTTCGTCAACGGCCTGGCGATCATCATCGCCATGGCCCAGCTCGAGCATTTTCGCCAGGCCACGCCGCAAGGTTCGATATGGCTGCAGGGGACGCCCTTGCTGACGATGGCCGGCCTGGTCGTCCTCACCATGGCGATCGTGTATGCCCTGCCACGCTTCACCAAGGCGGTGCCGCCGGCGCTGGCCGCCATCCTCGGCGTCGGTGTGCTCAGCTTCGCGCTGGGGCTGCCCACCCGCACCCTGGGCGACCTGGCGCAGATGGCGGGCGGCCTGCCGTCCCTGCACATTCCCACCGTGGCGCCGACCATGGACACCCTGCGCATCATTTTCCCTTATGCTGCGCTGATGGCCATGGTCGGCCTGCTGGAAACCCTGCTGACGTTTAACCTCACCGACGACATCACCGAATCGGCCGGCCAGCCCAATCGCGAGTGCATCGCGCTGGGCGCGGCGAATGTCGTCTCCGGCCTGTTCGGCGGCATGGGCGGCTGCGCGATGATCGGCCAGACCATGATCAACCTGGGTTCGGGCGGCCGTTCGCGCCTGTCCGGCTTGACCGCGGGCGTGATGATCCTGTTGTTCGTGCTGTTCCTGTCGCCGCTGATCGCCCACATTCCGCTGGCCGCCCTGGTCGGGGTGATGTTCGTGGTGGCGCAGGAGACCTTTGCCTGGGGTTCGCTGCGCGTGCTGGGCAAGGTGCCGGCGCAGGACGCCGTCGTCATCGTCGCCGTCACGGCGATCACGGTGTTCACCGACCTGGCGACGGCGGTCTTGTGCGGCATCGTCATCGCGTCCCTGAGTTTCGCCTGGCAGCATGCGCGCGACATTCGCGCCGATATCGACGACAGCGAAGCAGGCGTGCGCAGCTACCGGCCGCACGGCACCTTGTTTTTTGCGTCGGCCGCGCATTTTCAGGCCCTGTTCTCGCCGGCGGCCGATCCGGCCCGGGTGATTCTCGACTGCCGCCACCTGCACATGGCCGACCACTCGGCCATCGCCGCCATCGAGTCGCTGGCGACGCGCTACCGGAAGGCCGGCAAGCTGCTGCAGGTGACGCATCTTTCGGAACGCAACCAGCTGTTGTTGCAACGCGCGGGCGTCGCGCTGGCGTTTTAGTTCAGCGCCCCGTGCAGCAGGTTCAAGGCGCGTAAAATCTCGGCGTCGTCGAGTGCCAGCAGATTGTCGCCCACGTACAGTTCGACGTAACTGCTCTCCGGCAGCGCCGCATGATTGGCCCGCCCGAACAGCCAGATGCCGTGCTCGCGCGCGATGTCGTCGCGGATCGCCAGCGCCCGCTCGCGCGACACCGGCAAGTGAATATGCAGCATATTCGCCTGCGGCCGCGCCGGATTCACACTAAGCAGCGGAAACCCCCGCAGCACCTCGTACAGCCATTCGGTACGCGCGAAGTACGCAGGCATCGCCGCCAGCCGCGCATCGAACTGCATGGCCGCGGCCACCACGTACGGCGAGCGGTGAACCACGTTTCCTCCTTCGCGCCGAAACCACTCGGCAGCGCGGGCGACAAACCCGCGGCTGCCGGCCAGCATGGCGCCACCCAGCCCGCCGATCCCCTTGTACAGCGACACGTACACGGAGTCGAAGGCCGCCGCCAGTTCGGCGGGCGATCTGCCCATACCCGCCGCCGCTTCCCAAAGGCGTGCCCCATCCATGTGCAGGTGCGCGCCGCGGGCATGGCAGTGATCCTTGATCGCTTGCAGCTCCTCCCACGATGGATTCTGCCCGCCGATTTCGCGCATGGGCATTTCCATGGCGACGGCGCCCAGCTTGTCAGGCACGCCCGCCAGGTCCGCCGCAGTCCACGGCCGGTGGCGGTCGCCCACCGACAGGGCGTCGAAGTGGCCGAGCAGCTGATAGTTCGATTTTTCGTGCACGAAAATGTGCGAGGTGGGGTGCAGGGCCACCAGCGAACTGCCGCGGTCCTGGCAAGCCAGGCGCAGGGCGGTCACCTGGGTCATGGTGCCGGTGATGCAGAACACGGCCGCTTCGAAGCCCAGCAGGTCGGCGACCTTCTGTTCGAACTGTTCGATCAGCTCGCCGCTGCCGTAGACATCGTGGGCGGTGCCGTTTGCCTCGCACCAGTCGGCCATGTCGGCGAACATGCGCGCGGGAGAGCGCGCATGGTGGCCGGGGAGGACGGTGTGGCAGGACGCCAGCAGGTCGATATCAGCCATGGCGAGCGAGCGCGTTCAATGCGCCACCTGCACGTTGTGAAACTGCAGCGCCGCCAGATTGGCGTAAATCCCGCCCTGCGCCACCAGCGTTGCATGGGTGCCAGTCTCGACGATTTTGCCGTCTTCCATGACGATGATGCGGTCGGCGCGCTGCACGGTGGCCAGGCGGTGGGCGATGATGACGGTGGTGCGGCCGACCATGGCCGCCTCCAGGGCGCGCTGCACCAGGCGCTCCGATTCGGCATCGAGCGCGCTGGTGGCTTCGTCGAGCAGCAGCAGCGGGGGATTTTTCAGCAGGGCGCGGGCAATCGCGATGCGTTGCCGCTGGCCGCCGGACAGGCGCACCCCCCGTTCTCCCAGAAACGATTTATACCCGTTCGGCAGGCGCTCGATGAATTCGTGGGCGGCCGCCTGTTTGGCCGCGGCGATCACTTCCTCGTCGGTGGCGCCGGCGCGGCCGTAGCGGATGTTTTCCATGGCGTCGGCGGAAAAAATGACGGTATCCTGCGGCACGATGCCGATGGCGTCGCGCAGGGTGTGCAGATCGAGGCTGCGAATGTCCACGCCATCCAGCGTGACGGCGCCCGCCTGCGGATCGTAAAAGCGCAAGAACATCTGGAACAGGGTGGTCTTGCCGGCGCCGGACGGACCCACCAGGGCCACCGTTTCGCCGGGCGCGATCTGCAGGTTCACGTGCGACAGCGCCGCCGTCTCGGGACGCGAGGGATAGTGAAACACGATGTCGTTCAGGGCCAGCGCGGCGCCGCTGGCGGTGCGCGCGGGCAGGGCGACCGGCGCGGCGGGGTTGCGGATGTTCGACTTCGCGCCCAACAGTTCCAGCAGGCGCTCGGTGGCGCCGGCGGCGCGCTGCGCTTCGCCCATCACTTCCGACAGGGCGCCGATCGAGCCGGCGACGATCGAGGCGTACAGGATGAACTGGCCCAGGTCGCCGCCCGTCATGCTGCCGGCGATGACGGCATGCGCGCCCAGCCACAGCACGAAGACGATGGTGCCGAACACCAGCACGATGGCCAGCATGGTGAGCAAGGATCTGGCGCGGATGCGGCGCATGGCGGTGGCGAAGGCCGATTCGACCGAGGCGCCGAAGCGCGACGACTCGATGTGCTCGTGCGTAAACGCCTGCACGGTCGGCATGGCGTTGAGGATTTCGCCGGCCATGGCGGACGCATCGGCGATGCGGTCCTGCGAATCGCGCGACAGGGTGCGCACGCGGCGGCCGAACAGGATGATGGGCACGATCACCACCACCATCAGTCCGAGGATGATGGAAGTGAGCTTGACGCTGGTGATGAACAGCATGACCAGGCCGCCGACGAACAGCAGGGTATTGCGCAGGGCCAGCGAGATGCTGGTGCCGACCACCGACTGGATCAGGGTGGTGTCGGTGGTAATGCGCGATAACACTTCACCGGTCTGTGTGGTCTCGAAAAACTCGGGACTTTGACTCACCACGTGGCGGTAGACGGCGCTCCTGATATCGGCGGTGACCCGTTCGCCCAGCCACGACACCATGTAGAAGCGCGCCGCGGTGGCCAGCGCCAGCACGGTGGCGACGCCGAACAGGGCGAGGAAGGTGGTGTTGACGTTGCGGATGCTCTTGGCGCCGGCCGCCGGGCCGAAGCCCAGGTCGATCATCTGCTTGAAGGCGGCGGGAATCGCCAGCGTGGCGCCGGCGGCGACCAGCAAGGCGATCGCGGCGAACAGGAACTGGCGGCGGTAGGGTTTTAGAAAGGGCAGCAGGCCCTTGAGGGTGGCCAGGCTGGATTTACCGCGCACGTCGTCGCGGCGGGCGGCGTGTGCTGCGGTCGTGGCGATGGGGGCGGTGGTGCTGTTGCTGGTGCTGGTGTTGGAACGGTCGGTCATCGGCTGCTGCTTTTTCTATTCTGGCTGGCGTTGAAATTCTGTTTGTTTTATTACAGCGTCATCGGTTTGGCGTAACCGGTCATCTCCAGGTAGCCGTGACCGGCCGGCTGGCCGTCGCGCTCCACCGTCACCGCACCTTCCCAGTAGACGGCGCCCGTCGAGCGGCGCGAATCGAGTTCCTGGTCGTTTTGCAGGGGAGTGAGTCGCCAGCTTGTAGCTCCGGTCGCGATGGTCGTCGCTACCGGGTAGACGGCGCCGGTGGCAGGCGACTTCCACAGGCTGCGCGGCGTAAAACTCACTGCGTTGGCGCCGAACTGCGTGACCTTGCCGCCGGCATCGCGTACCACCGCGTGCGCCCATAGTTTACCACCTGCCTTGGCGCGGATCTGGAAAGCCATCAGCGCCGAGCCGTCGGCCAGGTTGGCGCCCACCCAGTCCCAGCCTTGGGCGGCAGGATCGAGCGCTTCGCTGGACCATTCGTGATCGAGCCAGGCCGTTCCCGTCACTTTTACGGGGACACCCGCGGCGCCCGCAGTGCCGGCCACTTTCAGTTGCGGCTCGCTGTAGTAATAGCTGGCGTTTTTGACTTGCGGGCCTTTCTGCGAGTAGCCATTGTCGCCCTGCGGCAGCGGCGGGCCGCTTGGCGCAAGCGTCAATTCGAGCTGCAGTTCGCGCGACTTGATCGAGACGAGGTAGACGCCATCGGCGCCGCGGCGCATGTTCCAGTCGTCCAGCTTCAGATCGGTTATGCCGGATCTTGCATAATTCAGATCGAAGCCCTGGCGGCCGCTTTTCTGGTCGTGCACCAAATGGCCCAGTGCGGGATCGGAGATGGCGGCGTGGGCGACGATCAGCTGGCGCGCAGCGAATTTGCTTGGATTGGCGTTGGCGGCGCCGGTACGGCTGCGGAAGAAGGTCACCTGGAAGCCGAGCGGCTTGCCGTCCGGCCGTTGCAGCCAGCCGGTGACGTACCACCACTCCGTTTTAAAATCGGGGTGGGCGCCGTAATCGGCGGGGAAAGAGAGTGGCTTGCCCGGCACCACGGGCGCGAATGCGACCTGCGCCTGCGCTCCCATCGCAGCGATCATCAACAAAGCGGCGTACAGCCATCGAATCACGATATTCACTACCAATCCTCCCTGACCGCCCGAATCGGCCCGCCCGACAAGGCGTAACGGCCCGATACCAGCGCGGTGACAATCGATGCGGCCAGCAGCGCGCTGGCGACGGACGCCAGCAATCCCCACGGCAGGTGCATCTGCATGGTCCAGTGGAAGGATTGCGGGTTGACGACGAAGACCAGAATGAGGCTGATGGTGACGCCCAGCGCGAAGCCGCAAGCGACGCCCAGCACGGTCAGGGCGCCGCCTTCCAGCGCGAGTATCCGTAGAATCTGGCCGCGGGTGACGCCGACGTGGCGCAGCATGCCGAATTCGCGGGCGCGCGCCAGGGTCTGCGCCGAGAACGTCGCCGCCACGCCGGACATGCCGATGGCGATGGCGATCGCTTCGAGCAGATAGGTGACGGCGAAGCTGCGGTCAAAAATCTGCAGGCTGAGGGCGCGGATCTGCCCGGGCCGCGCCAGGCTCAGGTTGGCGCCGAACGGCAGCTTGCGCAGTTGCGCTTCCAGCTGGTCGGCCGTGACGCCGGGCCGCAGCCACAAGGCGGCGTCGCTGACCTTGTCGTCGCCGGTGATGGCGCGGTAGTCGGCCAGGCGGATTTGCACCGAGCCGTTCTGGCTGGCGTAATCGCGCCAGGCGCCGGCGATAACAAATTCCTGCAAATTTCCGCCCAGCGGCAGTTTCAGTACACCGCCCGGCTTGACGCCGTACAGGTCGAGCATCGCTTCCGATACCCACGCGGGGCGCGCCCCGGCCGGCACGGGCGCGCTGGCGCCCACCAGCACCAGGCGCTGGCCGGGATCGCGGATGTCGATGTCGCGGGCGATCACGGTGATGGCGGGACGGGCCGGGTCAAGCGACAGCGGCCGGCTGCGCAGGAATTCGGCGCGCGCGACACCCACCGCTTGCTGTATCGCCGTCTGTTCGTCCGGCCCCAGTCCCGCGGTGCCGCCGGCCGCCGCCACCCGCACATACATGTCGGCCGGCAGGATGCGCACCAGCCAGTCGTCGACCGACACCCGGAAACTCGACACCATGATGGCCATCGCCACCATCAGGGCGAAGCTGGCCAGCACACCGCCCAGCGCGATGGCGGCCTGGCCGGAGGCATTGGCCAGGCGCGCCAGCGTCAAGGCCGGCACCGCGTGCACCGGCCGCAGCAGCCGCTGCAGGGCGCCGAAGGAACTGGCCGCCAGGCGCGGCATCAGGCCGATGCCGCCGATCAGCAGCAGGGCGATGGCCAGGTAGCCGAAGATGGGCAGGGCGAACACGGGCGGCAGGCGCGAGAAAAGCGCGGCGACGGCCAGGCACAGCATCGACGGCCAGATGCGCGCCAGCTTCGACAGCGCCGTTTCATCGCTGCCCGATTTGAGCGCCACCGCCGGCGCCGCGCGCGCCGCCTCCAGCGCCGGCGCCAGGCAGCCGAGCAGGGCGACGCCCAGGCCCAGCGCGAAGAACACCAGCGCTGCTATCGGCGTGAAGTGAACGGACGGCTGCACGCCCTGAAAATAGCCGGCGCCCAGGTCGGCGCCGAAAAAGCGCAGGGCGATGGCCGCCAGCGCATAACCGCTTGCCACGCCGAGCGCCGCGCCGATCACGCCGAGACTGGCCCCTTCCAGCAGCACCTGTTTGAGCAAATCGCGCCGCTCCACCCCCAGCACCCGCAGCAGGGCGAACTGGCTGCGGCGGCGGATGACGGACAGGGCTTGAGTGGAAAAGACCAGGAAGGCGCCGGTGAACAGCGCCACCAGCGCCAGCACGGTCAGGTTGACGCGGTAGGCGCGGCTCAAGGTATTCGTGCGGCTGTCCTGGTCCGGGTCGTTCGGCTGGGCGACCTGGAAGCGGCCCGGATATTGCGCCGCCAGTTCGGCTCTCAGGTCCGCCTCGAAGCGGTTGCGGTCGACGCCCTCGCGCAGTTTCAGATCGACCCGCGACAGCACGCCCAGGCGCTCGAAGCACCACTGCGCCGCGCCGATGTCCATCACAGCAATTCTCTGGCCGGCACGGGCGTTGAACAAGCCGCCGGCCACGTGCAGATCGACGTCGCGGCTGCCGGCGCGCAGCCGCAGTTGTTGGCCCTTCGCGGCATTCAGCCAGGTCATGGCGGCGGGCGAGATAAAAATGGCGTCGTCGGCCAGCAAGTCGAGCGGCTGGTCGGCCACGCCCAGCAAATCGGGCGAGACGGCGCCGGCGCGGAAGGCGTCGATACCGATGATTTTAAGGTTGGCCGGTCCGCCGGGGCCGCCCAGGCCAGCTGTTTTGGCGGGCACGCCCGCATCGATTTCCAGCACGGGCGAAGCTACGGCGACGCCCGCGCGGCGCGCCAGCACGGGAAAGATCGCCTCTTCGAAGGTCGGTTCGCTGCCCGTCACCTGGACATCGGCCTGGCCGGCGATCGATTTGACGGCGGCCGAAAACTCGTTGAAGGCGGCGGCATTGATCAGGTGTATCGCAAAGCCCGTCGCCACGCCGACGGCGATCGCCAGGATCGCCAGCAGCGCACGCACGGGGTGGCTGCGCCATTCGCCGAACAGCAGCCAGCGCGACAACATGCCCTTGGAACCGGCTTTCAAAGGACTTTACCGGGGTTCATCAGGTTGAGAGGATCGAGCGCCGCTTTGAGGGCGCGCATCAGGGACAGCTCGACTGCGCTCTTGTGATGCACCAGCGCCTCGCGTTTCAACGCGCCGATGCCGTGTTCGGCGGAGATCGAGCCACCGCCCAGCTCAACGCCGGCATACACCACGGCGTTGATGGCATCCTGGTTCGCCAGAAAAGCCTCATCGCTTTGGCCGGCGGGCGGGGCGACGTTGTAATGAAGGTTGCCGTCGCCCAGGTGGCCGAAGCACACCACCTGGCAGCCGGGGAAGGCCGCCGCCAGTGCGGCATCGGTGCGCTCGATGAAGGCGGCGATGCGCGATACCGGCAGCGAGATGTCGTGCTTGATGTTCTTGCCCTGCTGTGCCTGCGCCAGCGGGATGTGCTCGCGGATGTCCCACAAGCCCTTCGCTTGCGCGAGCGAGGAGGCCACCACCGCGTCGATCGTCACGCTGTCGGAAAACGCCGTCGACAGGGCGCTTTCGATCAGGCTTTCCGCGTGTGCGGCCGACTCGCTGCTCGACACTTCCAGCAGTACATAATATGGGTGCGCGGTCTTGATGGGCCGCGGCAGGGCGGGAAAGTGCGTGCGCACCAGTTCCAGGCAATAGTGCGACATCAGCTCGAACCCGGTCAGGGACGGGCCGCAGGCATCCTGCGCCAACAGCAGCAGCATGGCCGCATCGGCCGGGGTGTCGACCGCCACCAGCGCCGTCAGCGCCGCTTTCGGCCTCGGAAACAGTTTGAGCACCGCCCCGGTGATGATGCCCAGGGTGCCCTCGGCGCCGATGTACAGGTCGCGCAAATCGTAGCCGGTGTTGTCCTTGCGTAGTCCCCGCAAGCCATTCCAGATTTCGCCTTGCGCCGTCACCACCTCCAGGCCGAGGCACAATTCGCGGGCGTTACCGTAGCGCAGAACGGCGGTGCCGCCCGCATTGGTCGACAGGTTGCCGCCGATGCTGCAGCTGCCTTCGGCGGCCAGCGACAGGGGAAACAGGCAGAAGCTGGCGGCGGCCGCTTGCTGCACTTCCTGCAGGATGCAGCCCGCATCGACCGTCATGGTGCGGTTGACGGGATCGACCACGCGGATGCGGTTCAGGCGCGACAGCGACAGCACCACGGCCGTGCCGCTGGCATCGGGGACGCTGCCCAGCACCAGGCCGGTGCGGCCCCCTTGCGGCACGACCGGCACGCGAAATTCGACGCACGCTTTGACCAGGTCGGCCACCTCGCGCGTGCTGGCGGGACGCAGCACCGCCAGGGCGAGACCGGTGAAACGGCCGCGCCAGTCGGTGAGATAGGGCGCGCAATCGGCGGGCCGGGTCAGCACGCAGTCGGCGCCGACGATGGCGCGGCAGCGTTTCAAAAAGGCCGCGCGCGCATGCTCAGTGCTCATTGCGCTTGGCCGTCTTCACCTTGTCGAGCAGTTCCTTGGCCATGCGCTTGGCCGCCCGTTTATACGGCGCCAGGTACAGCAGGGTGCAGGTAAAATAGACCAGCACCAGCGCCACTTCGCCCAGCGCCATGTACCGCGATAGCGCCACGGTGTCGCTCCAGGCGCGCACCACGCCTTCCGTAAAATACAGCAGGATCACCATCGACGACCATTGCAGGGTGTAGATGTCGCGCTTGAGCACCCCGCGCAGGGGAATCAGCAGCAGCAGGGCTTTGAGGGCCAGCAGCGAGCCGCCCGGGCGCAGCGGCGCCACCCACATCTCCCACGCCACCAGGTGGACGATCAGGACGATCAGGCTGACCAGGCAGCCCGTATGAAACAGCTTGGGACTTTCCATCAGCGTTCTCCTTGCAGGGCCGCCGCCGTTTGCGCCAGCCGTTTACCCAGTCCGATCGCCAGCCGCTTTTCGTCTTCCGTGATGCTCTTGTCGCCGTCGATGCCGGACCAGTGGGTGGCGCCGTAAGGGCTGCCGCCGCTGGCGGTGGTCATCAGTTCCGGGTGGGTGTAGGGCAGGCCCATGATCAGCATGCCGTGGTGCAGCAGCGGCAGCATCATCGACAGCAGGGTCGATTCCTGGCCGCCATGCAGGCTGCCCGTCGAGGTAAATACGCAAGCAGGTTTGCCGGCCAGGGTGCCGGCCAGCCAGTCGGTGGCGGTGCCGTCCAAAAAATACTTGAGGCTGGCCGCCATGTTGCCGAAGCGGGTGGGGGAACCCAGCGCCAAACCGGCGCACTCGGCCAGATCCGCCAGCTCGACGTAGGGGCTGCCTGCCGGCGGGATGGCCGGGGCGGTCGCTTCGGCCACGCTGGAGACGGCCGGCACGGTGCGCAGGCGGGCATCGAAGCCGGGCACCGATTCGATGCCCTGGGCGATCAGTTCAGCCAGCTTGCGGGTGGCGCCATGGCGCGAGTAATACAAAACGAGAATAATCGGATTGGTTGGGTTCATCGTTGGTATTATAGGGCGCTTTACCCCGCTCGCCACACCCTGACGGATGCTTTCCAAGACCGCCCACGCCCTTTCCCGATCGACCGCCGCGCTGCGCGACTCGCACGCCGCCATGCACGAACGCATCACGCGCCGGCTCAGCTGGCGGCAGGCGGGCGACCTGCTGCGTTTCGCCGGCCGCCGCCTGCGCGAGGAACGCCTGCAGCAGGTGGCCGGCAGCCTGACCTTCACCTCGACCCTGGCGCTGGTGCCGCTGCTGACCATCGTGCTGGCGATTTTCACCACCTTCCCGGTATTTAACTCCTTCCGCACCTCGCTGGAAACCTACTTCGTCCAGACCCTGATGCCACGCGGGATCGCCAACACCATCATCGGCAACCTGACCCAGTTCGCGAGCAAGGCGACCCGGCTGTCGGCGGTGGGCGCGGTGGCCCTGTTGCTGACCTCGACGGCGATGATGGCCATGATCGAGCGCGCCTTCAACCAGATCTGGGGCGTGCGCCGGCGCCGCCCGTTCACCCAGCGGTTGGTGATGTACTGGGCCTTGCTGACCCTGGGGCCGATCCTGTTCGGCCTCTCCCTGACCGTCACATCGCAGCTGTTCATGGCCACCAGCGAGGTGGTGCGCGCGGTGCCTTTTATCGGCGCGCTGTTCTATACGGTGGTGTCGATCAGCCTGTCCGCCGGCGCCTACACACTGCTGTACGTGACGGTGCCGAACCGCGACGTGCAGTGGAGCGACGCCATCTGGGGCGGGCTGGTGGCGGCGTTGGCCTTCGAAGTGGCCAAGCGCGGTTTTGCAATTTTTATCCGCCAGTTTCCCACTTACGCCATCATCTACGGCGCGCTGGCTGCCTTGCCTTTGTTCCTGTTGTGGCTCTACTTGTCGTGGATGATCGCCCTGGTCGGCGCCACCATCGCCGCGGCGCTGCCGGTGATCAAATACGAACGCTGGTGGTACGAGCCGGTGCCGGGCGGCGATTTCGTCGACGCGGTGGCGATTTTGAAGGTGCTGTACGCCGGCGCGCGGCTGTCCGATTCGGCCCTGGTGCCCAGCCCCGTGATCCGCGCCCACACCCGCATCGGCTTCGAGGAGATGACCGACCTGCTGGACCGGATGGTGGCGGCCGGCTGGGTAGGAAGAGTGGAACTCGACATCACCACCCGCGCGCGCTGGAAAGAGCGCTCGCGCGCCAGCCGCGATAACTGGGTGCTGCTGACCAATCCGGACAAATTGCGGCTGGCCGATGTCTATCGCCTGTTTGTTTTCGGCGGCACCGCGATCGGCGCCGGTGCGCCCAAGCTGGCGGAAGAAAATTTGCTGACCCTGGACACGGCCGCACTGGCGAAGCAGGTGGAGAGGGCGGTGGGAGATGGTCTGCATCAGACCCTGGCCGAGCATTTCGGGCCGGTGTGAAGCGTGCGGCATCGGCGACTGACGGCTCTGATACCTACCAGCTCAACTTCCCCGTCAACATCTGCCAATACATCACCCAATCCGCCCTGAACGAATACAACGGCTGCGCGAACGATGCCGGCCGGTTGTGCTCATAAAAGAAGTGACCGATCCAGGCGCCGCCATAACCCGCCACCAGCGCCGCCAGTACCCACCAGCCGCGCCCCGTCAGCACCGCCAGCAATAAACACATCAGGGCCAGCGACGACCCGATGAAATGCGTGCGCCGGCACATGCGGTCCGCATGCTGGGTCAGATAAAACGGATAGAACTCCGCAAAACTGCCGATCCGCGCGCCCATCTTATTTCACCACCGACTGGGCAAACCCGAACAGGGCATCGAGTACCGCGCCGCTTTGCTCGGTCATCAGCGAGTGCCCCGCATCGATTTGCACGACCCGCGACGAGGTCACGGCGGCGACGGCGGACGTCAGCAATTTGGTCGAGCGCGCCGGTGTCATCATGTCCTTCGAGCCGAACACGAACAGCACCGGGCAAGCCAGGGCGGCAGCCGCCGCTTCCCCGCCCGCATACGCATTGCAGGCACTGAAATCCGTGAAAAACAGCCGGTCCGGATTGAGTGCCGACATGCGCTGCATCAGCCGCCGCGCCACGCCCATGGCCGATACGCCCGCCTGCGGCGAGACGGCATTTTGCGGCTGCAGCAGGTTGGCGCGCGCATGCGACCAGATGTTGACCATGTCGATGGCGGCACCCTCGTTGTCGCGCGCCATGCCGAGCAGCGCATCCGACACCTTCATCGGATACGTCGTGCCGATCATCGCCAGTCCGGCCACCCGGGCAGGCGCCAGCAGCCGGCTCGCTTCCAGCGCGATCAGGGAACCCATGCTGTGGCCGATCAGCAGCGCGCGCTCGACGCCGGCCGCGTCCAGCAGGGCCACCAGCCAGACCGCCATCGCCTCGACGCTGGTCAGGGCCGCGCCCTTGCTGCGGCCATGGCCCGGCAGATCGACGGCCAGCACATTGAAACCGTGGTGCGCAAAATAGCGCGATTGCAGGGCCCACACCGAGTGGTCGTTCTGGGCGCCGTGGATGAACACCGCGGTGGGCAGGGCCGCGTCGAACGGTTTGCCGCCGCCGTAGCAGTACGCGGTCGAGTCTTGAATGGTCAACAGCATCTCAAGCCCCTTTCTGCGACAGTTTGAGAGCGCGGCCCAGATCGCCGATCAGATCGTCGACGTTTTCCAGCCCGACCGACAGGCGCATGGTGCCTTCGCCGATGCCGCTGGCGGCCAGCTGCTCGGCCGGCACCCGCAGGTGGGTGGTCGACGCGGGATGAATCACCAGCGATTTTGCGTCGCCGACGTTGGCCAGGTGCGAGAATACCTGGAGAGCATCGACGAAGCGGCGGCCGGCGGCGCGGTCACCCTTCAGATTGAAGGTGAATACCGCGCCGCAGCCGCGCGGCAGCAGCGTTTTGGCCAGTTGGTAGTCGGGATGGCTATCCAGTTCGGGATACGAGACCGATACCACCGCGGGATAGCTGAGCAGGAATTCGACGATCTTGCGCGTGTTGGCGACGTGGCGGTCCATGCGCAGGCTGAGCGTTTCGATGCCCTGCAGGATGGCGAAGGCATTATGGGGGCTCATGACGGCGCCAAAATCGCGCAGACCCTCGCGGCGCGCGCGCAGCGAAAACGGCGCCACCGTCGACTCTTCGCTGAACACCATGCCGTGAAAGCCTTCATACGGTTCGCACAGTTCGGCGAAACGGCCGCTGGCTTCGTACGCCGCTTGCCAGTCGAAGGTGCCGCCTTCCACCAGCAAGCCGCCGATGGCGGTGCCGTGCCCGCACAGGAACTTGGTCGCCGAGTGAAACACCAGGTCGGCGCCGTGATCGAAGGGGCGCAGCAGGTATGGCGTGGTGAAGGTCGAGTCGACCATCAGCGGCAGATGATGCTCGTGGGCCAGCGCGGCCACCTTCGGTACGTCGAGCACGTCCAGGCCGGGATTGCCCAGGGTCTCGGCGAACAGCGCTTTCGTCTCGGGGCGGATGGCGGCGCGCCAGGCGTCGATGTCGCGCGGGTCGACAAAGGTGGTGTCGATGCCGAAGCGTTTCAATGTATAGGCCAGCAGGTTCTGCGAACCGCCGTACAGGGCGCGCGAGGCGACGATGTGAGAGCCGGCGCCGGCAATCGTTGCCAGTCCCAGGTGCATGGCGGCCTGGCCGCTGGCGGTGGCGATGCCGGCCACGCCGCCTTCCAGGGCGGCGATACGCTCTTCCAGCACGGCGTTGGTCGGGTTCGAGATGCGCGAGTAGACATGGCCGGCGCGCTCCATGTTGAACAGGGCGGCGGCGTGGTCGGAATCCTTGAAGGCGAACGAGGAAGTGAAGTACAGCGGCGTGGCGCGCGCGCCGGTGGTGGGATCGGGCGTGCTGCCGGCGTGCAGCGACAGGGTGTCGAAGCCTGGATATTCTGGACCGCTCATGGTGGACTCGATGTTGAAGTAAATGTAAAAGCAATGGCCGGCATCGTAGCACCGAAACCGGCGCCGCGGCACAGCTCGAACACCTGTACCGGAGGCCTTTTCGCCCGGAATTTTCGCATCGCTGGATTTTTTGCTACGCTTCGGCTACATTCGCTCTTACCTGACACATAAAAATGACCCACAGCTCAGCGTTTTCTTCACAAACTCCAGCAACACCACATCTCAAGCCGACAAGGGTGGCCGCCATGAAAGTTTCCGAAATTCTCCAGGTTAAGGGCAATATTCTCTACACCGCCAGCCCCGACATGCTCATCGTCGATGCCGTCAACACCATGGCGGAAAAAGACATCGGCTCGCTGGTGGTGATGGAGTACGGCGACCTGGTCGGCATGCTGACCTTCCGCGAAGTGATCAAGGTGCTGCACAAGAACGACGGCTCGGTGGGCGCGGGCACCGTGCGCAAGCACATGGACGACCACCCGATCACGGTGACGCCGGACACGGAAGTCAACGAGGTGCGGCGCATGATGCTGGAGAAACATGCGCGGTATCTGCCGGTGATGAATGCCAAGACTTTGTTGGGGGTGATTTCGTTCTACGACGTTGCGCGCGCGGTGCTTGAAGCGCAAAGCTTCGAGAATCGCATGTTGAAAGCCTATATCCGCGATTGGCCGGCCGAAGCGGACCAGCCGGATTGATCAAAGAAAAGTAAAAACCCGATTCAAAGAAAAGTGAAAACCTACTTTTCTTTGGACTGATCGGTAGATCAAGGATAAAACCAGCTTACAGGCGCAAAGCCGGTCAGGTAAAAATCGCCGGCAAAGCCGGACGATTTTGACGGATACGCAACCCCGATTCAGATCTGAATTCGCCTCGGGGGCGTTGGCCAGCAGTCTGACTACTGCGGTGTATTCGCCACCAGCCACGCATTGAGTTCCCCCGGTGGCATCGGCCGCGCGAACAAAAATCCCTGCGCCATCGGGCAGCCCAGTGCTTGCAGGATGTGCGCCTGGCGCTCGTCCTCGACGCCTTCGGCGACCACCGACAGGCCCAGGTTGCGGCCCAGCTGGATGACCATCTCGGCGATACTGCTGCCGCGCGCCGACTGGGTGATCTCGGTGACGAAGGCGCGGTCGATTTTCAGGCGGTCGATCTGCAGGCGCTGCAGGTAGGACAGCGAGGAGAAGCCGGTGCCGAAGTCGTCGATGGCGATCGACACGCCGGTGCGTTTGACTTCGGCCAGCATTTCGATCAACAGGGCCGGTTCTTCCATCGCCATCGATTCGGTGATTTCCAGTTCGACGAAGGCGGGCGGGGCGCCGGTTTCGTCGAGCGCGGCGCGCAGCATCTGCAAAAACAGGGGATGGCGGAACTGCACCTGCGAGACGTTTACCGACATGGTGAAATCGAGGTGGCCGGCCGCGCGCAGGCGCACCAGCTCCTGGCAGGCGGTGCGCAGCACGAATTCGCCGATTTCGATGATCAGGCCGGAGTATTCGGCGATCGGGATGAACAGGGCAGGCGAGACTTGCTTGCCATCGGCTGTCTTCCAGCGCAGCAGGGCCTCGGCGCCGATCGGGCGGCGGCTGGTCAGGTCGATCTGCGGCTGGTACGCCAGGAACAGTTCGCCCTCGGCGTAGCCGGTGCGCAGGGCGTGCATCATGCGCACCCGCTCGCGGATTTCCACCCCCATGCTGCGCGAAAAATAGAAGTGGCCGGTGCGCTGCTGGACTTTGGCCCGTTTCAAGGCGATGTCGGCGTCTTTCAAGGCGTCGGCGCCGCTGCCGTCATGTTCGGCCAGCCGCACCAGGCCCATGGTGGCGGACACCCGCACGTCCTGGCCGTCGATGGAGAAGGGCTTGGCGAACAGGGCCAGGATGGTTTCCGGATTGACGATGGCGCCGTCGCCCAACACGCTGAAAATATCGCCGCCGATGCGCGCCACCGTCAGGTTGCAGCCGCGGCACAGCTGCAGGCGGGCGGCGACGGCGGCCAGCAGCAGGTCGCCGAACTGGTGGCCGAGGGCGTCGTTGGTTTCGGCGAAATGGTCGAGGTCGACCAGCGACAGGATCGCCGTATCGCGCGCGGGGCTGGCCAGGGTGGCGTCGAGAATCTCCACCAGGCGCGTGCGGTTGGGCAGTTTCGACAGCTGGTCGTAAAAGGCCGCCGTGTGCAGGTGGCTGACCAGTTCGACGTTTTCCAGGCCCACCGCGACCAGCCCGCAAAACACGTCGAGCAGGCGCTTTTCGATGTCGCCCAGCGGGTGCGCCAGCGGGATGTAGGCGGCGAAGTCGCGGCTCGATTTGCCGTTGAAGTACAGGGCCGCGGCACGCGCACTGAAGACGTTTTCGCGCGCTGCCAGTGCGGCGCCGATGGCGACGGTGGCGTCGGCCACCAGTTTCGAGGCGCCTGCCGTCGCGCCCTGGCCATGGGCGCTCAGCGCGCTGCCGGACAGGTGTCGGAACGCGCCGGCGCAAGCGACGACCGGCATGTGGCGGGGGATGGCGTCTGGAGGCGTGGCGTGGTCGAGTGGATCGAGCGGATCGTGCACGCACAGCACGCCGTCTGCGCTACTGCCGATGATATCGCCCACTTGGGTCAGCACGCCGGCGGCGAAATCGGCCACGCCCTGCAGCGCCATCAGCTCGGCGCCGGCGCGCACGATGCGGTCGAGCCCGCGGCGGCTGCTGTTGATGGCGCGGATCTGTTCGTAGGAGCGGATCGCCGCCGTCACCGTGGTGTACAGCTTGATGCGGGTGAGCTCGGACTTGGTTTTGTAGTCGTTGATGTCGAAATCGCGGATGGCGTCGATTTCGGGCGCGTAGCCGGGCTGGCCGGTGCGCAGGATGATGCGCACGTCGGCCAGTTTCAGGGTTTCGCGAATGAAGCGCACCAGGTGCAGGCCGGCGTCGTCTTCTTCCATGACGACGTCGAGCAGGATCACGGCGATATCGTGTTCGCGCGCCAGCAGGTCGCGCGCCTGGGCGGCCGAGTATGCATGCAGGAATTCGAGCGGACGGTGCTGCATGTCCAGGTTGCCCAGCGCGAAGGTGGTGGTGGTGTGGACGTCGGCGTCGTCGTCGACGATCATCACGCGCCACACCGCGCCCGGCGCGAGGCCGGCATCCGGTTCGGCGGGAAAGCTCTGTTCTTCCAGAAATACCAGGTCGTCGGGATCGTCCTTGATCGCTTCAAAGGGCGTACTCGATGGGAACATGGGCTGCTTCTCCTGGCTGCGGGCGGGGGCGATCCAAGTATATAGTGGAATGCCCGATTCAAGGGTTTTTACCATTCAGCGCGCAGGAAAAAATTGGAATAAGGTAACTATTGCGCGACACACTATGCAGGCTGGATATCACAATTGGCCCCGCCGCCATGTGCCCGGGCGCCGGCTGGTAAAATGAAGCATCGTCCATTCACGCCCGCTCCCCATGTCCGGTAATACATTTGGCAAGTTATTTACTGTTTCCACCTTCGGCGAATCGCACGGCGCCGCCATCGGCTGCGTGATCGATGGCTGTCCGCCGGGCATGCCGCTGTCGGAAGCGGATATACAGCCCGAGCTCGACCGCAGAAAGCCGGGCACCTCGCGCCACGTCACCCAGCGCCAGGAATCGGACACCGTGCAGATCCTGTCCGGCGTCTACCAGGGCGTCACCACCGGCACGCCGATCGCCCTGTTGATCCCGAACGAAGACCAGCGTAGCAAGGACTACGGCAACATCGCCGAGAGTTTCCGGCCCGGTCACGCCGACTACACCTACTGGCACAAATACGGTGTGCGCGATCCGCGCGGTGGCGGCCGCTCGTCGGCGCGCCTGACGGCGCCGGTGGTGGGCGCTGCCGCGATCGCCAAGAAATGGCTGAAAGAAAAATACGGCACCGAGTTTGCCGGCTGCATGAGCCAGCTGGGCGATATTGCCGTGCCGTTCCAGGACTGGTCGCACGTCGCCCGCAACCCTTTCTTTGCCGCCACGGGCGACGCCGCCCTGATCGCGCGCATGGAGGACGCCATGGACGAGCTGCGCCGCGCCGGCGACTCGATCGGCGCCCGCATCGACGTCATCGCCCGCAACGTGCCGGTGGGCCTTGGCCAGCCGATCTACGACAAGCTCGACGCGGATATTGCCTACGCCATGATGGGAATCAACGCCGTCAAGGGTATCGAGATCGGCGCCGGTTTCAGATCGGTGTCGCAGAAGGGTTCCGAGCACGGCGACGAGCTGACGCCCGAGGGCTTCATCGGCAACAACGCAGGCGGCATGCTGGGCGGGATTTCGACCGGCCAGGACATCACCGTCTCGATCGCCATCAAGCCGACGTCATCGATCCGCACCCCGCGCCGTTCGATCGACAAGGAGGGCAATCCGGTGATGGTGGAAACCTTCGGCCGCCACGACCCCTGCGTGGGGATCCGCGCCACACCGATCGCCGAGGCGATGCTGGCGCTGGTGTTGATGGATCATGCGTTGATGCACCGGGCGCAGTGTGGGGATGTGAAGGTGCAGACGCCGGATATCGCTAGAGCTTGAAGAAGCGGGGACTGGCCGGGCCACGAAAGGCACAAGCGCGCAAGCGCGCAGATGCCTATCCCCATTGTGAAGTTTCCACCAAATCTTAATTTGGTGGTGCGCGAAAATGGGGACAGGCACCGCGCACGCGATGACGCAGGCAAGTTCAATTGGCGCCGCGCGCGTGCCAGTCCCCGGTGGACTCACCCCAGATGGCTCTTTGCCGCCACCAGCTCGATCTGACGGCGGCGATCCACGCACCGCGCCACCAGCCCGCGCACATTGTTGAGCAAGCCGAACTCCGCCTCGTTCAGCGCGATCGCCGGAAAACTGGCATCCCAGTCGCCATAAATAAACCCCACCGGCTTGCCGTCGCTGCACACCGGCAGGATCACGAAACTGGTGGCGTCCTGCAGCGAATCCTTCCACCACTGCGGCAGCTTGGCGGCGAATTTCGGGTCGCGGGCGTTTTCGATGAAGATGACGCGGTCGTTGTTGAGCGCCGCGTGGAACACATTGGCCTCGTAGGCGTCGTCGAACTGCATGGCCGGCAGCAGTTCGCGCACGCCGTCGCCGAAACCCATCTTGGCGATGTAGCGCTTTTCGCGCGGGCTGCGCATGAAGGCGCAGGCGCGGGAAAAACTCAGGCCCTGGTACACCGTCTCCAGCGCCATCGACATCATCTGGCCCGGCGTGGCGGCGTTGACGAAGTCGCGCATGTCGGCCACACCAGCGCTGAGCACCTTGTGGCCTTCGTCGCGCTTGCGGCTGTTGGCCAGGGTGCGGGCGCGCCTTTCCAGCGGCTTGGTCAGCGGCGCGATCGACAGGTCGACGCTGGCGGCAACCTTGGCTTTTTCGATCGACAGCATCAGCACATCGGCCTGCACGCCCAGCATGGCGGAAAATCCCGCGGCCAGTTCCGCCACTTTCGCCGCGCCCGCTTCGTCGTCATGCCACAGCGCTTCGGCGCATTGCGAGGACATGGTCGATACCGCCGACAGCCAGTCGGCATCGCTGAGCCTTTGGTCCGAGCTGCCGGCGTCGATGCGGCGCATGCCCTTGACCAGATTGGCCGGCAAGCCCCAGTTTTCCGCCGCCGCGCGGCCGACCTGTTCGATGGTCAGGCCAAGCACCGGCAGCGCCGCGCCGTCTTCCTCGCCGATGCCGCCGCCTTCGTCGTAATCCTGCATGCGCAGCCAGGCTTCCGGCATATAAAACGCCACCATCATGCGGCCCAGCGCGTGCAGCATCGAGCAAACCACCGCTTCCTCCGGCGCCGCCGCCGCGGCGCCCAGCGCCACCTGGTGCGCCACCATGCCCGACAACACCGCCTTCTCCATCTCGATGTGGGCCACCGAAGGATCGTCGGCATTGTTCGACAATTCTTCGACCAGCTTCAGGCCCAGGGCCAGGTGGCCGATGGCGTCGGTGCCGATCACCATGATGGCGCGGGTGACTGTGTTGACGCTCTGGCCGAAGGCCGAATACATGCTGCTGTTGGCCAGGCGCAGCACCTTTTGCGTCAGCACCGGGTCGGTCAGCACCGTTTGCGCCATGTCGAAATCGTCGTCGCTCTCGCCGCGCACGGCGCCCAGGATGGCGCCGATGGCACGCGCAAAACCCGGCATGTCGCCCTGGCGGCGCACCCGTTCCCACAACAGCGTGAGAGTGGCGTCGGCACTGGGCGGCGCCGCCACGCCGCGCGTTGGCGGCAAGGCGGTGGACAGGGGCGGCGGCGATTTGGTCATGGCGCGTCCTTGCGCTGGTCGAGTGCGGCGGGGTGCGTCGGATGGGGGGTGTTCGGCAGCAGCGCCGCGTACATGTCTTCCTTCAGCGCCGCCATCGCCACCTGCGCCGTCATCGGCTTGCCGGTCAGGTAGCCCTGGATGTACTGGCAGCCGCGCTCCTCGAGAAAGGCCAGCTGTTCTTCCGTCTCGACTCCCTCGGCCACCACCGACAGCTGCAGGTGCTTGGCCAGGTCGAGCACGGCGTTGCAGATGGCGGCGTCCTTGGCGGAAGCGGGCAAATCCTTGACGAAAGCGCGGTCGACTTTCAAGACCGCGATCGGAAAGCGCTTGAGATAGGCCAGCGAAGAGTAGCCGGTGCCGAAATCGTCGATGGCGATGCGGGCGCGCCGCTCGGCCATGCGGGTCAGGATGGTCTCGGCGTGGGCCGGGTCGATCATCAGGGTGCCCTCGGTGATCTCCAGCACCAGCTGTTCGCCGCGCAGGCCCGAAAACGCCAGGGCGTCGTCCAGCACCGCCAGGAATTTATCGTTGCGGAACTGGCGCGGGCTGATGTTGACCGAGATGTACAGCTCGCGCTTGGCCACCTGTTCGAACTGCTTCAATTGCACGCAGGCGGCCTTCAAGGCCCAGGCGCCCAGCAAATTGATCAGGCCATTGGTTTCGGCGATCGGGATGAAACGGGCCGGCGGCACCATGCCCAGGGTCGGATGTTTCCAGCGCATCAGGGTCTCGAAACCCTGGATCTGGCGCGTGACGGTATCGACGATCGGCTGGTAATACAGCTGGAATTCGCCTTCGCGCACGGCGCGGAACATGGCCGCTTCCAGCGAAATGTCGTGCAGCGGCGGCCCGCTCTGACGCTCGCTGTAGACCACGCAGCGCGATTTGCCGGTCTCCTTGGCGTGCGACATGGCGGCGTCGGCCAATGCCACCAGCCGCACCTCGTCCTCGGCGTGTTGGGGGTAGATGGCCACGCCGATCGAGGCGCCGATGTACACCGTGTGATGGTCGATTTCGAACGGCGCCTGCAGGGTCGCCAGCAAGCGCCCCGTCACCAGCTTGATCTGCGCTTCGGTGTAGGTGCCCGGCAGGACGGCGACGAATTCGTCGCCGCCGACGCGCGCCAGGGTGTCGCTGTCGCGCAGGGTCTTGCGCAGCCGCTCGGCGGCCATGCGCAGCACGCTGTCGCCGGCCGGCAGTCCCAGTCCGTCGTTGACCTTTTTGAAGGCATCGAGGCCGACCACGGCCACCGAAAAATCCTGGCCCGAGCGGCGCGCGTGCGAAATCACCATGCGGATGCGGTCCGACAGCAGCAGGCGGTTGGGCAGGTCGGTGAGGGTGTCGTGGGTGGCCATGTGGCGCAGGTGGGCTTCGGTGGCGTGCTGCACCGAGACGTCGCGGCCTACCGCCAGCAGTTCGGCGCCGCCCGCCGGTCCGATAAAGCGCGACAGGCGCAACTCGTACCAGGGCGTGGCGCCATGCGCCTGCAGGCGCAGCTTGACGATGACCGGCTCGCCCGCTGCCATTGCTGCGCCGCCGGCCGCGCCGGCAATCGCCGCCTCCAGCTGCGGCTGGTCCGCTTCCATGGCCAGGGTCGACAGGGCGATGCCGTCGAGCGGCCGGCCCTGGCCGAACAGGCGCAGGGCGCGCAGGCTGGCGTGTTCGATGCGCCCGGCCTGGTCGAGGCGGAAAACGGCGTCGCCGGCCGCTTCCATGAGCTGGTCGAGCTCATGGTGCAGGTCGGGCTGGGGCATCAGGGGTGACAAGGAACGCATTGCGAATTCGTGCTTTCAGACGGTGGACGGCAAATTTCAAAAACGGCGGAAAGGTACGATCGTCGACGCTGACTGTGCACATGCGTCCGTGCACGGCCCGCGTCATTGGATAAAATAATATGAAATGTATCACCGAAAAATGCTCTAGCGCATCAAATGGCGAAAAAATTGCCCAAAAGCACCTCCATTTGCGTTTCCACAGTTGTAAATCAGTCTTTTGACGATCTGGCGGGGGCGCGTCCGCCGTGCTCTAATAAGTAAACGACAAGATGCGAACTAGATTAAATTTTGCCCGACGGGCGCGCTTTTGCCACCAATAGTCGCTGACTGTGGGATCGCCGCCACGCCGCGCCGATGATCGAACCAAACACGGAGAAGCACATGCAGCGATTCGACACCCACGAGGTATTCAACCAGGCGCCGCCCTTCGCCGACGTCAACCTGTACGCCGGCGATGCCGCCCTGCGCGAAGCGCTGCAGCGAGAAGGCGCCGGCTGGGCGGCGGCCACGCTGGAAGCGCTCGGCGAAAATCTGGGCCGCGGCGAGGTGCTCGACCTGGGCCGCCAGGCCAACGCCAATCCGCCGAAACTGGCCGGCTTCGACCGCGGCGGCAGGCGGATCGACGAGCTGGAATTTCACCCGGCCTGGCACCGCCTGATGACGATGATGATCGAGGCGGGCGTGCACGCGGCGCCATGGCAGAACAGCGGTCCCGGCGCGCAGGTGGCGCGGGCGGCGGCGTTTTATCTGTTCGGCCAGGTCGAGAACGGCGCCCAGTGCCCGGTGACCATGACCTACGCCTCGGTGCCGGCCTTGTCGCGGCCCGGCGCGATATCGCCGGAGCTGGCGGCGCGCTGGCTGCCTAAGATTTTATCGCGCGAGTACGATCCCCGTTCGCTGCCGGTCGCCGCCAAGCGGGGCGCCATCATCGGCATGGGCATGACGGAAAAGCAGGGCGGTACCGACGTGCGCGCCAATACCACCACTGCCGAGCCGTGGGCCGAGGAAGGCGAGGGCGCCTGGCGCATCGTCGGCCACAAATGGTTTTTTTCGGCGCCGCAGGCCGACGCCCACCTGGTGCTGGCGCAGGTGGCCGGCGCCGGCTTGAGCTGCTTCCTGGTGCCCCGCTTTCTCGACGACGGCAGCCACAACGCCGTGCGCGTGCAGCGCCTGAAGGATAAACTGGGCAACCGCTCCAACGCCTCCGCCGAAGTGGAATTTGCGGGCGCGCTGGGCTATCCGGTCGGCCAGGCGGGCCGCGGCATTCCCACCATCCTCGAGATGGCCGGTCTGACCCGGCTCGATTGCGTGACCGGCAGCGCTTCCATCATGCGGGCGGCGCTGACCCATGCGCTGCACCACGCGCGCGGCCGCGCCGCGTTCGGCCGTGCGCTGGCCGAACAGCCGCTGATGCAAAACGTGCTGGCCGACCTGGCGCTGGAATCGGAAGCGGCGACGGCGTTTGCCATGCGGCTGGCGCGCTGCTTCGATAGCGCCGAAGAGAGCGAGTCTCTATTGGCGCGGGTACTGACCCCGGCCGGCAAATACTGGGTCTGCAAGCGCGCCCCTGTGCTGTGCGGCGAGGCGATGGAGGTCATGGGCGGCAACGGCTATGTCGAGGACGGGCCGCTGGCGCGCCTGTACCGCGAGGCGCCCGTCAATTCGATCTGGGAAGGCTCCGGCAACGTCATGTGCCTCGATGTGCTGCGCGCGCTGGGCCGCTATCCGGACAGCGTGGCCGCGCTGGCCGGCGAACTCGATCTGGCGGGGCAGGGCGGCGCATCGCCGGTGTACAGCGCTTATGTGGCGGCGCTGATCGGCGATCTGTCCGATCAGGCTGGCGTCGAGGGAGAATATGGCGCCCGCCGCCTCGCCGAGCGCATCGTGCTGGCAGTGCAGGCCGGCCTGCTGCTGCGCCATGCGCCTGACTACGTCGCCAGCGCCTTCGTGCGTTCGCGGCTGAGCGAAGAGGGCGGTACGGGCGGCGCCTTCGGCCGGCTGCCGGAGGGCGTCGACTGCGCCGCGATTCTGGAGCGCGCCCTCTAATTAAAGTGACTGTCGGTGGCGCAGCGGGCTGGACGGCTGCGTCGACGATATTTCTTTGCCAAAATGCGGACAAGCACGGCAAGGGCTGGGATAATGCCGCCATTGCCTTAGCAACCAACCGTCGAATGCCTTCCATGAACCAAGATCCACGCTTTCCCAATCTGTTTATCCTGAATCACCCTTTGATCCAGCACAAGCTGTCCCATATGCGCGAGCGCGACACCTCGACCCGCACCTTCCGCGAGTTGCTCAAGGAAATCACCTTGCTGATGGGGTACGAGATCACCCGCGACTTGCCGCTGACCACCCGCACCATCGAGACGCCGCTGGTCACCATCGACGCACCCGTGATCGCCGGCAAGAAACTGGCCATCGTGCCGATCCTGCGCGCCGGCATCGGCATGAGCGACGGCTTGCTGGAACTGGTGCCCTCGGCCCGCGTCGGCCACATCGGCGTGTTCCGCGATCCGGCCACCCACTTGCCGGTCGAATACATGGTGCGCCTGCCCGACACCGCCGACCGCATTTTCATCTTGTGCGATCCGATGGTAGCCACCGGCAATTCGGCCGTCCACGCCGTCGACGTGCTGAAAAAGCGCGGCGTCAGCGATGACCAGATCATCTTTTTGGCCCTGGTGGCCGCGCCCGAAGGCGTGCAGGTGTTCCAGAACTCGCATCCGGGCGTCAAGCTGTACGTCGCTTCGCTCGATTCGCACCTGAACGACCACGACTACATCGTGCCGGGCCTGGGCGACGCTGGCGACCGCATTTTCGGCACCAAGTAAGCCGGTGAGCGACGTCAAACCGACTTTTTCCGCCATGGCGCCACCGGTCGACCAGCAATTTTTCGAACGCCTGCGCGAGATGAACGACAAGTTCGCCGCCAGCGTGCCGGACACCCTGGCGCGCCTGGAAGCGGCGCGTGCCGCCTTCGACCCGGCCGCGCCCGAGCGCGCGCTGGCGAGCGAATTGCACCAGGTGCTGCACACGATTGCCGGCTCGGCCGCCACCTTCGGCTTTCGCACCTTCGGCGCCGAGGCGCGCGTGCTCGAGCAGCGGCTGCGCGTGCTGCAAGCGTTCGAGCAGGTGGGGGCGCCCGAGTGGGCCAGCTGGCTGCGCAGCCTCGACCATTACTTGGCCTGGGCCCGCAGGGACGCGCGCGCGGACAGTTTTCCCGCCGAAAATGCGCCCGGAGACATTTGATCTAGCGCAAACGCGCGACCGTGCGATCCCCTATATTGACGCATGCCGCCGCTGAATTGGGCTCACCAAAAGTTGATGTTTGGAATTTATCGACGGCGGTGCAGTTTAATTTTGCGGAACACGTGTTTTTTGTGGTTTATTCGGTATAATGCGGGATCGTTGGATTCGAGGTAGTAGTGCAGTCTGTCTGTCATTTCTTTCTTGCTTCTTCAAACGATCTAAACGGGCGCAAGCCCAACTT
>JACXTT010000142.1_pt1 | contig 108506 bp, 108 predicted proteins | sample 9270951 | NCBI WGS metagenome assembly JACXTT01 (sample SAMN15532306, study PRJNA645909) | rock metagenome | isolation source: weathered quartz diorite | place: Puerto Rico | collected 2017-06-21 | reverse complement strand
CGGGAGCAGTCTCAGAAGCTCTATGGAGAACCCACCAAGTTCAACGAAGAGCTTTGGAAGCAGTTCATGAGCTTTCAGGGCCCGGCGATGCAGGGCCTGATCTCGGCGTACATGGAACAGAGCCGCAACACGTTCCAGCAGATGCAGGAACAGCTGCAGAACCAGACGCGCAACATGTTCTCCGGCTTTGCCTTTCCGGGGTTCCCCGGAGTGCCGGGATTCGGCGCGCAACCGGCCGGCGCTCAGGCGTCGCCTGGCGACAATAAGACGCCTGGCGAGGAGAAAAAGTCCTGATATCTTTCACATCGTGGTGCAAGGTCTAATCTAAAGCATGGCCGCGGCACCGAAGGTCGGGTTCGTCTCGCTCGGCTGTCCCAAAGCTCTGGTCGATTCCGAAGGCATTCTCACGCGCCTGCGCGCCGAGGGCTACGCGATCTCGCCTTCGTACGACCGCGCAGATCTCGTAGTCGTCAATACCTGCGGGTTCATCGAATCGGCGATGCAGGAATCGCTGGATGCGATCGGCGAGGCGCTCGAGGAAAACGGCCGGGTGATCGTCACCGGTTGCCTCGGCGCAAAGGGCGACGTAGTGCGGCAAACCCACCCGAGAGTCCTCGCCGTCACGGGCCCGCACGCGCTCGAGGAAGTCATGACGGTGGTGCACGAACATCTGCCAAGACCTCATGACCCGTTCGGCGACTTGGTGCCTCCCCAGGGCATCAAGCTCACCCCGCGGCACTATGCCTACCTGAAGATCTCCGAAGGCTGCAATCACCGCTGCACGTTCTGCATCATCCCGTCCCTTCGGGGTGATCTCGTGAGCCGGCCGATCGGCGAGGTGATGCGAGAGGCGGAAAACCTGGTGAAAGCAGGTGTGAAGGAGCTGCTGGTGATTTCTCAGGACACGAGCGCCTACGGCGTGGACCTCAAGTACCGCACCGGTTTCTGGGGCGGGCGTCCTCTCAAGGCGCGCATGGCCGATCTGGCGGCGGCCCTAGGAGAATTGGGTGTGTGGGTGCGGCTCCACTACGTTTATCCCTATCCCCACGTGGACAAGGTGATCCCGCTCATGGCCGAAGGCAAGGTCCTTCCCTACATCGACGTTCCGTTTCAGCACGCGAGCCGGCGGATCCTGACGCTCATGAAGCGTCCCGCGAGCGGGGAGGACAATCTCGAGCGCATCCGCGCCTGGCGCGGGATCTGTCCGGACATCACGATCCGCAGCACCTTCATCGCCGGCTTCCCGGGCGAGACCGAAGACGAATTCCGGGAACTGCTCGACTTTCTCGAGGAAGCCGAGCTCGACCGCGTCGGCTGTTTTGCGTATTCGCCGGTGCAAGGCGCGAAAGCGAACGAACTGCCCGGCGCGCTTTCGAACGAGGTGCGCGAAAAACGCCGTGAGCGGCTCATGCACCTGCAGGAGAAAATCAGCGCGCGGCGTCTGAAGCGCAAGCTCGGAAAGACCATCAAGGTATTGGTGGACGAAGTGAAGGGGGGGCGAGCTGTGGGACGCTGCGCCGCCGACGCTCCGGAAATCGACGGCGTGGTCCACATCGAGGACGGCCCGAACCTCAAGCCGGGCGATTGGACGCAGGTGGAAGTGACGCGGTCTGATGCGCACGATCTGTGGGGTCAATTGATGCACCCGAAAGCGCGCAGTGTGGCGCCCCGTGCTGTAGCGTCATCCTGAGCGAAGCGAAGCATCTGTTTCAAGAAGGCGGAGGTTCTCATGGCACAACGTGAAGTCGTGGTGACGGGCGGCGTTCGCACCGCGATCGGGGGCTACGGCGGCTCGCTCAAGGACATCGCGCCGACGAAGCTCGGCGCGACCGCGATCAAGGAGGCCGTGGCGCGGGCGAAGATCGACCCGGCGACGGTCGGTCACGTCGTAATCGGCAGCGTGATCCACGGCGAGGCGCGCGACATGTACATCTCGCGCGTCGCGGCGATCGAGGGCGGGCTGCCGGTCGGCACGCCCTGCCTCACGGTCAATCGCCTGTGCGGCAGCGGGCTGCAGGCGATCGTCTCGGCGGCTCAGCACATCCTGCTCGGCGATACCGACGTCGCGCTCGGTGCGGGCGCCGAGAGCATGAGCCGTGCCGCGTACTTCATGCCCGCTGCGCGCTGGGGTCAGCGCATGGGCGACTCATCGCTGATCGACGCGATGTCCGCTGCGCTGAACGATCCTTTCGGTCACGGCCACATGGGAGTGACCGCGGAGAACATAGCCGCGAAGTACGGCATCACGCGCGAGCAGCAGGACGCGTTTGCGCTCGAAAGTCACAAACGCGCGGCGAAAGCCATCGATGCGGGGTACTTCAGAAGCCAGATCGTCCCCGTCGAGGTGAAATCGAAGAAAGGTCCCGCCCAGTTCGACACCGATGAGCACGTGCGCAAGGACGCGACGCTTGCGGATCTGCAAAAGCTGAAAACCGTGTTCATGAAGGACGGTACCGTCACCGCGGGGAACGCCTCCGGCATCAACGATGCCGCGGCGGCGGTGGTGCTGATGGAGAGAACCGCCGCGCAAAAGCGGGGTGCGAAACCGCTCGCGCGCCTCGTGGCCTACGCGCATGCCGGCGTGGAGCCTCAGCTGATGGGCCTCGGGCCGATCCCCGCGGTGAAACGCGTCTTCGAGAAAGCGGGCCTCAAGCCCGCCGACATGGACGTGATCGAATCGAACGAGGCATTCGCGGTCCAGGCGATGGCGGTGACGCGCGATCTCGGTCTCGATCCGGCGAAGGTGAATCCCAACGGCGGAGCGGTCGCGCTCGGCCATCCGATCGGCGCAACCGGCTGCATCCTCACCGTGAAGGCGATTTACGAGCTGCAGCGCACGGGCAAGCGCTACGCCCTGGTCACGATGTGCATCGGCGGCGGGCAGGGGATTGCGGCGATTTTCGAGCGGATGTGATGCCAATCACGACCCGCGCCGGCCACGGAGACCTTCCCTCGGTCGCGGCCGTACTTTGCGTCGCAGTGAGAATTGGCGGCGAAGGCCGCGCCCGCAAGGGGACCCTTGCCTCCGTGGCCGGCGCGGGTACGGACGCGAGTTAATCCCGGTGCCGCGCCGACCCAAAATCGGTTTCGTCCTCGGCGCGGGCTCGGCGCGCGGCTGGGCGCATATCGGTGTCCTGCGCGCGCTCACCGAGGCGGGCATCAGGCCCGATCTCATCGCGGGATGCTCGGTCGGCGCGTTCGTGGGAGCCGCGTTTTCGGCGGGCCGGCTCGACCAGTTGGAAGCGTGGGCGCTCGCGCTCGACTGGAAACGCATGCTCAAGCTCGCGGACTTCGGGCTGCGCGGCGGGCTCATCAAGGGCGAGCGCGTGAACGAAGTCTTTCGCGAGCAGTTCGTCGAGTGCGAGTTCTCGGAGCTGCCCATACAGTTTGCGGCGGTTGCGACCGATCTGCATTCCGGACAGGAAATCTGGTTGCGCGAGGGCAAGGTGTCGGTCGCGATTGGCGCTTCGATAGCCGTGCCGGGCCTGTTCCGTCCGGTTCCGTACGACGATCGCTACCTTGTCGACGGAAGCGTCGTCAATCCGATCCCGGTCTCTCTGTGCCGGGCTATGGGGGCGGATATCGTCCTGGCGGTCGATCTCGGGTCCGACCTCGTCGGGCGCTACGTGGGCGACGATGACCGGGCGCCGACGCGGACCGGCCCCCGCGGCTTCATCAGCAGGGTCCTGCCGCGGTTCAACCGGACCGGAGAGAAGCAGGCGGAGGCGGAGCCGCCGGCCCTGCTCGAGACGCTCATGGGCTCGATCAACATCATGCAGCTGCGGATCGCCCGCAGCCGGCTCGCGGGCGAGCCTCCCGACGTTCTGCTTACACCGCGCCTCGGCAATCTGGGACTCCTCGATTACCACCGGGCGCAAATCGCGATCACGGAAGGCCGCGAAGCGGTCATGCGCATGCTGCCGGCGATCCGCAGCGCGATTCCCGCTTGAGTCGAAAGGATAGTCCTAGCCGAATTGCAGCTGACGGACGAAACCCTCGATCCCGCGCAATAGCATCTCGACCGCGATCGCCGTCAAGAGCAGCCCCATCAGCCGCTCGAAAGCGGCGAGCACCCCTTTGCCCACCCATCTGCTGATGCGCTCGGCGAAGACCAGAACCACCAGAGACGCCGCGATCGCCACGGTCACCGCGAGAAGCCACTCCGGCAGGCGCTGCGGCGCGCGCGAAACGAGCAGGATCACGGTGGCGATTGCCGCGGGCCCGGCTATGGAGGGAATCGCGAGGGGAACGATGAACGGCTCGCCCGAAGCCGTTTCCCCGAAGATGCCCTCGGGGCCGTGGAAGATCATGCGCAGCGCGATCAGGAACAGGATGACGCCGCCGGCGAGGTTGAGCGAGCGCTCCGACAACCCGAAGAGCTCGAGGAGGGAGCCACCGAAAGGCACGCATATCAGCAGCACCGCAAGCGCGATCGCGCACTCGCGCACGATCACGCGGACGCGGCGTTTCGGGTGGACGTGCCGCAGCAGAGAGACGAACAAGGGGATGTTGCCGATCGGATCGGTGACCAGCAGCAGGATCACGACGGCTGAGGCGAAGGAGGTTTCCATGGCGCGAGCTTACTCTAGCCGATCGCGAGCGCGACTACACCCAGCGCCATCGCGGCGGCTGCGGCGATGCGACGCGGGACGTCGCCTTCCCGGAGCCAGTGGGCCCCCATCAGCGCGCCGAACAGTATGCTGATCTCGCGCGCCGGGGCGACATAGCTGACCGGGGTGAACACCATGGCGGTCAGCACGAGGATATACGAGAGCGGGCACAGCAGGGCGACCAGGATCACGGGCTTTCTCTGCCGGGTCCAGGCGGCCTTCACCTCTCCGCGGTGCCTGAGCGCGAGGGGGGCCATCACTATCACCCGGCCAAGGTTGGCGCCCCAGTCCTGGAGTATGGGCGGGATCAGCACGGCGCTCACGGCCTGTTTGTCGACGACTGTATACGACGCGATCATGCAGCCGGTGAGCAGCGCGAACGCGATTCCGCGCGAGGCGCCCGCTTCGCGCAGCTTGGCGGGGCTCGCCGCGAGAAAGAAAGCTCCTCCGACCACGAGTGCGGCACCGCACAGGGCAACGATGCCGGGCCGCTCGCCGAGCATTGCGACGGCGACCAGAACCGTGAGGAAAGGGCCCGTGGCGCGGGCCAGGGGATAGACGACCGAGAGGTCGCCGTGCCGGTAGCCGCGGTCGAGCAGCAGGTAGTAGGCTGTGTGGAGCACTGCGCTCGCGAAAAGAAAGGCGAGCGCTTCAATCGTGAAATCGAAATGCTGGACGATGACCACGCCGACTGCGAGCGGCGCGTAGAGCAGCGAGGAGAGTGCGGCGAACGCCCAGACGAAGCCGATCCCTCCGCCGCTTTTCTTCAGAAGATAGTTCCAGCTCGCATGGATGAGCGCGGCGCCCAGGACCAGGGCGATTGCGAGTCCGGTCATGCCGCGATTTTATTCCGTGCCCGATCCTTTGCGAAACGTCTCCAAAAAAACGCGGGCGTTCGCCCGCGTTTTGTCGGCCAGTGTTCGCTTTAGCTGCGTCCCTGGATCACCCCGTTGATGACCTTCACCTTGTCACCGCTGCGCCAGCTCGGCGGCGTGGCCTGAGTGAACAGGCCCTTGGTACCGTCCTCGTAGCGGATGATGATCTGGTACTCCATGGTCTTTTTCGCGTTCTTCTCGATCTGATTTCCCGCGAGGCCGCCGCCGATGGCGCCAAGGACCGTTGCGAGGTCCTTGCCTCGCCCGCCGCCGACCTGGTGGCCGATGACTCCGCCGACCACCGCGCCGCCGACCGCCCCGGCGCCCGAGGCCTGACCCGCTTTCTCGACCTCGCGCACTTCTTCGACCACCGCACACTCGCGGCAGATCGCCGCCACGACGACGGGGGAAGCTGGCGGAACGGCAGCGTGGGCGGCCACGTGCGGCGGCTCGGATCTCACGACCGGTCTCGGCTTCACCGCCGGCTTCGGCTCGACGGGCTTTGTCTGCTCGGGCTGCGGCGCGGGCTGCTCGGGAGCGTGGGCGACGGGCGTGCTCGCTGCGCCCGGAGTACCGACCGACGTCGGAATCCAGCCGAGAACGGCCCCGATTCCCACGAGGCTGAACAGCGTGATCGCGATCGCGGCGATGATGACGAGAGGATGGGTGTGACGTGCGGCTTGCGCTTCCATGATGGCCTCCTGTTGCAGGGTGTCAAGCTTACCCGCAATAACGCGCGAGGCGCCAGACGGTTGATGTAACAGAGTGTTGCCAAGCCGAGTGCTGCAGGTGTTACAGATTTTCCGGCTTTAGCTCTCTCGCCGGAGATGGGGGAACAGGAGAACGTCGCGAATGCTGGGCCTATTCGTAAAAAGCATCACCAGGCGGTCGATGCCGACGCCCTCTCCCGCCGCGGGCGGCAGGCCGTACTCAAGCGCGCGGATGTAATCGGCATCGTAGTACATGGACTCCTCATCACCCGCATCCTTCGCCTTGGCCTGCTCCTCGAAACGCGCCGCTTGGTCTTCGGGGTCGTTCAGCTCGGAGAAACCGTTGGCGATCTCTCGCCCCGCGATGTACAGCTCGAAGCGGTCGGTGACCCCGCGATTCTTGTCGTTGCGCCGCGCGAGCGGCGACACCTCGGCGGGGTAGTCCACGATGAAGGTGGGCTGGATGAGCCGGGCTTCCGTGGTCGCTTCGAACAATGCAAGTTGAAGCGCGCCTGTTCCCACATTGTCGACTCGATTGGCGCGTTTCGGATCCTCTTCCGCACCGAGGATCTTGGCCAGACGATCTACTTTCAGTCGGTTGCTTAACCATTGGCGATCGCCGAGTTCCTTCTCCGACCAGTCTGGATGGTACTTGCGAATTGCCCGGACGATGGTGAGCCGCTCGAATGGTTTGCCCAACTCAATCGTGTGCTCACCATAACGGAGCTGCATCTTTTCGAGGATGTTTTCCCCAAGCGTACGCAGCATCTCCTCGGTGAAATCCATGAGGTAGCGGTAGTCGCGGTAGGCCTCGTAGAACTCGAGCATGGTGAACTCAGGGTTGTGCTGGGTCGAAATGCCTTCGTTCCTGAAGTTCCGGTTGATCTCGAAAACTTTTTCGAATCCGCCCACCAGCAGGCGCTTGAGATAGAGCTCGGGCGCGACGCGCAGGAAAAGGTCCATGCCGAGCGCGTTGTGATACGTCTTGAACGGCTTCGCGTTCGCACCGCCCGGGATCGGCTGCATCATCGGAGTCTCGACCTCGAGGAACCCCTTGTCGGTCATGAATTCCCGGATCAGCCGCACGATGCGGCTGCGCGCCCGGAACACGCCGCGCGTCTCCTCGCTCATGATGAGGTCCGCGTAGCGCTGGCGGTACTTCTGCTCCTGGTCGGCGAGCCCGTGGAATTTCTCCGGCAGAGGCCGCAGCGCCTTCACGAGCAGGCGCAGGCCGGTGACTTTCACCGAAAGCTCGCCGGTCTTGGTCTTGAACAAGCTTCCTTTGGCGCCGAGGATGTCGCCGAGGTCGTAGTGTTTGAAGGCCTCGTACGCGTCCTTGCCGACGCCGTCGCGGGTGACGTAGAGCTGGATGCGCCCGCTCGTGTCCTGCACCGTGGCGAAGCTCGCCTTGCCCATGACGCGCTTGAGCATCATGCGGCCGGCCACCGCGACCACAAGCTGCTTCGACTCGATTTCCTCGTTCGATTTTCCGCCCCATGTCCCGTGCAGGTCGGCGGCGAGATGCTCGCGGCGAAAATCGTTCGGGAACGCGGCGCCGCGCTTTCTCAGCTCGGAGAGCTTGGCGCGCCGCGCCGCGATGATCTGGGTTTCGTCCTGCGGAACCGGCTGATCGGACATGATCGCGGCTAGACGCCCTGCTTGAGGCTCGCGGAAATGAAATCGTCGAGGTCGCCGTCGAGCACCCTCTGCGTGTCGCCTTTCTCCACGCCGGTGCGCAGGTCCTTGATGCGCGAGTGGTCGAGCACGTAGCTGCGGATCTGGTGCCCCCACTCGATGTCGGTCTTGGCGGACTCGAGCTTGTCGCGGTCGGCCTGGAGCTTGCGCAGTTCCAGCTCGTACAGCCGCGATTTCAGCATCGCCATGGCTTCCGCGCGGTTGCGGTGCTGCGAGCGATCATTCTGGCACTGTACCACGATGCCGGTAGGCAAATGCGTGATGCGCACCGCCGAGTCGGTCTTGTTGACGTGCTGACCGCCTGCGCCGGATGCGCGGTAGGTGTCGATGCGCAGATCGGCGGGATTCACTTCCACCTGGATGTTCTCGTCCACCTCGGGATAGACGAAAACGCTCGCGAAGGAGGTGTGGCGGCGCGCGTTCGAATCGAAAGGCGACTTGCGCACCAGGCGGTGCACGCCGTTCTCGGTACGCAGGTGCCCGTACGCATAGCTGCCGCTGATCTTGAGCGAGGCGCTCTTGATGCCGGCGACTTCGCCCGGCGACTCCTCGAGCACCTCCATGCGGTAGCCCTTGCGGTCGCAGTACTTCGCGTACATGCGCTCGAGCATCTGCGCCCAGTCCTGCGCCTCGGTGCCGCCCGAGCCGGACTGGATGTCCATGAAGCAGCTGTTCGGATCCAACGGGTCGGAGAACATGCGGCGGAACTCGAGATCGCCGACTTCCTTCTCCAGCTTCGCGATGTCCTCGGCGATCCAGGAGAGAGTCGCGTCGTCGTTCTCCGCGCGCGCCATATCGAAGAGGCCGCGCGAATCGCGCAGCGACGAGGAGATCGCGGCGAGCCGGGTGACGGTCGCGTCCAGAGACTTCTTTTCCCTGCCGAGGTCCTGCGCACGCTTCTGGTCGTTCCAGACCTTGGGATCGGTCAGGAGGGTTTCGACTTGCGTCAGGCGTTTCTCTTTGCCCTCGAAGTCAAAGATACCTCCGCAGCTCCGCCGACCGCTTATCCAGGTCCGAGAGCGTCGAGGCGATTTGATTGATGCGTTCGGCTTCCATGAGGCTTCTTAAGCGAAACGCGCATTATAGGGCACGGCGACTTACTTTATCCGGCTCGAAGGAAAGCTCTCGTCGATCTTGTCTTCGAAAAAAGCTGGTCGCCGAGGGCGCAGCCATGAACTGGCGGTGCACCTCGGCCGAAACTCCACGGTATCGGATCAGCCTGCCGTCGCTGAACTCGATTTCCAGAATCTGCGACTTGGGGTCGTAACCGGCCGCACGGATCTTGCTCGAGTTGACGCGTTTTCGTTCCATGGTCACTCCAGCGACACGGTGATGCTGTCGCCGCCGCGCACCGAGGCGAGCTGCCGGGGATCGCCGTCGATCGCGCCTAGCACGTTGCAGCGGGTCACCAGGCGCGACTCGCCACCCTGGGATACCGGAGTCCGGCCCCAGGGCAGGGCGAGCGAACCGCCTTCGGTCCAGAAACACACCGTTCCGGGCGGGACGACCTCCCTTGCGCCGCTCTCGAGTTTCGCCGCGATCGGGATCTGGAAATAGACCTCCTCGCCCCAGGTCTGTGCCCTGGCTATGAAGGGCAGCGCGGCGACGAGCGCACGTGCGGTTGGCGTGTCCTCCAGCGTCGCGCTCGCCACGCTCTTGGGCCAGGCAATTCGGATTCTCGCGTAGGCGCTCATGTTTGCTCCCAGTGCTCGATGACGAGCTGGAGATTCTGCATTCCGTTGAATTCGTTGACCGAGAGCCGGTACGCCGCGCGGAGGGGCGAGGGCAGGGGGTCGAGCGCGTTGAAGCGCATCGCTTCGACTGTGCGCCCGGCGCGCGCGAGCCTGAGCTTCAGGTGTTTCTCGCCGACCACGCGCTGGCCGAGAACTTCGAACTCGTCGCAGAAAAGCGGCTGGGGAAAGCCCTGTCCCCAGACTTGTTGATCGAGCAGCTGCGCGAGGCCGAGATCGAGGTACGCGGGCTCGAGCGAACCGTCGGTCTCGACCGCGCGCGCAAGCTGCGCGGGCGAGAGCAGCTCGCGCGCCACGGCTTCGAAGCTCTCTGCGAACCGGGCGAAATCCGCAGCGCGCAGCGTGAGGCCCGCTGCTGCGGCGTGTCCGCCGAAGCGCAGGAGCAGGTCCGGTTCGCGCTTTGCGACAAGATCCAGCGCGTCGCGCAGGTGCAAGCCCGCGATCGAACGGCCCGAGCCGCGGATCTCGCCGGGACCAGCCGCGGCGAAGGCGAAGGCCGGGCGATGGTGGCGGTCCTTGACGCGCCCGGCGAGGATGCCGACCACGCCTTGGTGCCAGCTCGGGTCATACAGGCTGATGCTGGAGGTCTCGCCCACCGAGAGTTTGGCCATCAGCTCATCGGCCTGCGCCTGCATGTCGGCCTCGATCGTGCGGCGCGCGCGGTTGAGGTCGTCGAGCTGCCGCGCGATTTCGAGGGCGCGCCCGCGATCGCCGGTCGTCAGGCACTCGATCCCCAGGCTCATGTCGGACAGGCGTCCGGCCGCGTTCAATCGCGGCCCGAGCAGAAACCCGAGGTCGAATCCGCTCGCGCGCGAAGGATCGTGGCCGGCAACAGCGAACAAGGCGCGCACGCCTTCCTGCATGCGGCCCGCACGGATGCGCCTCAAGCCCTGCGCAACCAGGACGCGATTGTTGAAATCGAGCGGCACGACGTCGGCGACCGTGCCCAGGGCGACCAGATCGAGCGCGTCGCCGAGATTCGGTTCCTCCCCGCCGGCGAACGCTCCGCGCTTGCGGAGCTCGGCACGCAGGGCAAGCATCACGTAGAACATCACGCCGACCCCCGCCAGGCTCTTGCTCGGAAACGCGCAGCCCGGCTGGTTGGGATTGACGATGGCCGCGGCGCGCGGCAGCTCCGACCCGGGGAGATGGTGGTCGGTGACGATTACCTCGATGCCGAGCCGGCTCGCCGCGGCCACGCCCTCGACGCTGGCGATTCCGTTGTCCACCGTGATCAGGAGCTCGGGTTTCGCTTGCGCGGCGAGCGCGACGATCTCCGGAGTCAGCCCGTAGCCGAACTCGAAGCGGTTGGGGACGAGATAGTCGACGTTCGCGCCGAACGCGGAGAGCGCGCGCATGCCCACCGCGCACGCGGTCGCGCCGTCGCAGTCGTAGTCGGCGACGATCAGCATGCGCTTGCGGGCTGCGATCGCGTCGGCAAGCAGGGCTGCCGCGCGCTCCGCGTTCAGCAGGTGGGAAGGCGCGATAAGACCGGAGAGCGCGTCCTCGAGCTCGCCGCGCCGGCTGATCCCCCGTGCCGCGCACACGCGCGCCAGCACGGGATGCAGGCCTTCGCGCACGAGCTGGTCGTGCACGCGCAATGGAACCGGGCGCGTGATGATCTGGGACATCGGCTATGCGTAGGAAGAAAGCGGCCTGCGCAGGCGCCAGAAATACCGCAGGTCCGAGCGTACGGTCTCGACCTCGAGAAGCGAATCCCCGCCGCAAAGATGAAGCGTGAGCATTCCGATCCTGCCGGCCTTGAGGGCGGCGAGCAGCGGCAGGAACCAGTCGCGCTCGAGCGCTGCGCCACGCCCACGAGGCTGCGCCTCCCGCGCAGCGTCCAGAACCACCAGCACACGGCCTTCGTCTCCCAGGGCGGCGAGAACGGAGCCGGCGTCCTTCGGCAACGCCCGGACCGGGATTGCCGCAGCGAGCGCGAGGCCCTGGGCAAGCGGATCGTCGGCGATCACCGCGGAAAAAGGCCGGGCCTTCGCCGCGTCGATGACGCCCCCGCCCCAGAACCAGATGCTGTTCAGCGCCGGCTCCCCGCGCGCCTCGCGCCCGGCGTTGACGGGGTGCTCGTGCAGCAGCATCTGCGCTTCGTTCATGAGCGCGTTGAAGCGCATCGCATCGGACCCGGATGGAAGGTTCTCATCGAGCGCAGCGCCGCGCGCCGCGGCAGCCGGCGTGGTTTGCATATCCGGTGCCCTCTCGAGCCGCACGTACCAGCGCGCCGGCCGCAGGGCGTGAAAGAGCATGGTCCGGCCGAAATGGCGGTTGAGGGCCTCGACGAGCGCTTCCGACTCGGTGCGCGAAACCTCGAAGGAGGCGCCGTCGGCGAGGCCGAGGCTGTCGTGGCCGACCTGCAGGTGCACGGGATCGGCGCGCATCCAGTAGTGCGGTCCGGGCGCTCCGCCGTCGGCGAGCAGCGTATAAGGAGCGACGGGCCAGTCGCGCTGCCTGGCCACGCCGAAACGCTCGAACAGCCAGGCTTCGGGCGAAGAGAGCGCCCTGCGCCTTCGGCGTCCTCTCGCGATCAGTGTCTCCGCCGCCGCGAGGCCGTCTGCGCGTGCAGGTCCCTCGGGGCGGAAGAAATTTGAAATATAGAGTTCACAGTGCATTCGATTTCGAGTTTATCACCGGTTATGGCACACTTCGCGCGTGCAATACGAACTCCTCGTCGGGCTGCGCTACACGCGCGCCAAGCGCCGCAATCACTTCATCTCCTTCATCTCGCTCACTTCGATGCTCGGCATCGCGCTCGGCGTCGCCGCGCTGATCGTCGTGCTCTCGGTGATGAACGGGTTCCAGAAGGAAGTGCGTGCGCGCATCCTCGGCGTGGTCTCGCACGTGCAGATCACCGGGGCGGACAACCGGCTTGCGGATTGGCAGGCGGTGGCGCGGGAATCGGCCGAGCATCCGCAGGTGGCCGCGGCGGCGCCTTTCGTGAGCGCACAAGGGATGCTGGTGTTCGGCGCCGGCGTCCGGGGCGCGGTGGTGCGCGGCATCGTGCCCGAGCTGGAGCAGAGAGTCGCGGAAATCGGCTTGCATATGACCGCCGGGAAGCTCGAGTCGCTCGTTCCGGGCGAATTCGGCATCGTCCTCGGATCGGAGCTTGCGCGCGCTCTCGGCGCTAGGGACGGTGACAAGGTGACGCTGATCGCCCCGCAGGGGCTGGTCACCCCCGCGGGCATTCTTCCGCGGCTGAAGCAATTCACCGTGGTGGGCGTCTTCGAAGTGGGCATGTTCGAATACGACTCGGGCCTCGCGCTGATCCATCTCGAGGACGCGCAGAAGCTCTACGGCGTGGGAGATGGCGCCTCGGGCGTGCGGCTCAAGCTGCACGATCTGTTCCAGTCCCGGGAAGTCGCGCGCGACTTGATCACGCGCCTGCGCGGCGACCTGTACGTGTCGGACTGGACCCGCAGCCACGCCAACTACTTCCGCGCGGTGCAGATCGAGAAGACGATGATGTTCATCATCCTGCTCCTCATCGTCGCGGTTGCGGCGTTCAACATCGTCTCGACGCTGGTGATGGCGGTCACCGACAAGCAACCGGACATCGCCATCCTGCGCACGCTGGGCGCGAGCCCCCGCGGGATCATGAAGATCTTCATCGTGCAGGGCGCCCTGATCGGCGCGATCGGCACGCTGATCGGCGTGGCCGGCGGCATCGCGCTCGCGCTCAACATCGACGTGGTGGTGCCGTTCCTGGAGCGCCTCCTGAACGTCCAGTTCCTGTCGCGGGAGGTGTACTACATCACCGACCTGCCTTCCGATCTCCAGACGAGCGACGTCGTTGCGATTGCGCTCGTATCGCTCGCGCTCTCGCTTCTTGCGACGCTCTATCCGAGCTGGCGAGCCGCCCGCGTGAATCCCGCCGAGGCTCTGCGCTATGAGTGAGGTGCTCGCGTGCCGCGATCTGCGCAAGACTTTCCGCGAGGGAAGGGAAGCCGTGCACGTGCTGCAGGGGGTATCGCTGAAGGTGGACGAGCGCGAAATAGTCGCCATCGTCGGCGCCTCCGGCTCGGGCAAGAGCACGCTGCTACACCTCCTCGGGGGCCTCGACGACCCGACTTCGGGTGAAGTCGATGTGTTAGGACGGGCAACGCACAGTCTTTCCGACGCGGAGCGAGGCCAGGTACGCAACAGCTCGCTCGGCTTCGTCTACCAGTTCCACCACCTGCTGATGGAGTTCACCGCGCTCGAGAACGTGGCGATGCCCCTCCTCATCCGGCGCACGCCTCCCGCCGAAGCGCGCGAAGCGGCCGCCGCCATGCTGAAGGAAGTGGGCCTCGCCGAGCGCCTCGATCACACGCCGGGGGAGCTTTCTGGAGGAGAACGCCAGCGTGCGGCGCTCGCCCGCGCGCTCGTTACCCGGCCCGCCTGCGTGCTCGCGGACGAGCCGACCGGGAACCTCGACCGCAAAACGGCCGATGCCGTGTTCGGCTTGATGCTCGAGCTCAACCGCGCGCACGCCACGAGCCTCGTGATGGCGACCCACGAACCTTCGCTCGCCGCGCGCGCGCACCGCGTGATGCGCCTGCAGGACGGGGTGCTGGTGCGGGAGAGGTGAGAGTCAGAGGCTCATCCCGAGTCGCTTCCTGCACGTTTCGCCCTGCGCCTCCGCCAGGCGAGGACCACGTGCACGCGCCAGGCGAGCTGCACGACCAAGTAGCCGGCGATCGCGAGCCCTACCGCCAGGGCGACGAGCCCCACGGCAAGAGGCTTGCCGAGCGAGAGCGCCCATTCGAATAACGCGCGCAGCCAGGCGACGAGATTCGACCAGTCGAATCCCGGAGGATGGCTGAAGGGCGCGCTGTCGCCCGGCACGAGAAAAGTGCCGATCCAGTACGCGATCACGTAGATCGGACCGATCGTGAACGGATTGGTGTAGAGCGTGACGGCCACTGCGACGGGCAGATTGACGCGGAACGCCACGGCGAGCAGTGCCGCAAGGGTGAACTGCACCGGGTTGCTGCCCGGCACGAGCCCCGCGAACATGCCCGCTGCCACACCGCCGGCGACCGATCGCCGGTTGACGTGCCACAAGTTGGGGTGAAGGAAGAACGTGCCGAAACGCGCGATGTGCCGGTTGCTGCGGACAGCCTCGTGGCTCGGCAGGTACTTGCGGAAGAATTTTCGCGGCATGGCCGGCTAGCATATCAACCTCCGGGACCTCCGGCCGTTAATCGCGGAATGACGAGCGCCCCGAGCCGCAGATGAGATTTGCCGCGTTGGGGTTCACGCTGGGGATGTGCCTGCTGCAGCATCAGCCCCAGTTGCCGGGGGCGGGGTGGCTCGCGTTCGTCTCCGCGCTTGCGGCGATCGGCGTAGTCGGCTTCTCCGGGCGTGTTTCAAGGATCATCGCGGCCGGCGCGACTTTCATCGGCTTCGCCGCGCTCGGTTTCGCCTGGGCCGCGGCGCTCGCCTATCTGCGGCTCTCGGACCGGCTGGATCCGGCGTTGGAGGGGCGCGATGTGCTCGTCAGCGGCGTCGTCGCCGGGCTGCCGCAGTCCTTCGAGCGCGGCGTGCGCTTCGAATTCGACGTGGAATCTCCGGGAACGGGGGTGCCGCGGCGCATCGTCCTCTCTTCCTACGGCGGATTCGCCCCGGACGATTCGCAGGGCGTCCTTCCGGTGCGCGCCGGCGAGCGCTGGCGCTTCACGGTGCGGCTGCGCCGGCCGCACGGCAGCGCCAACCCGCACGGATTCGACTACGAGGCCTGGCTTCTCGAGCGCGGCATACGCGCGACCGGCTACGTGAGAATGCCCGCGCGCCGCGGGGCGGATGAGCGCGCGCAAGCCCCGCCCGAGCGTCTGGCGGCCCGGGTGCCGCAGCCTCGATACTGGATCGAAGGGCTGCGCGAGACCGCGCGGGAAAAAATCCGCGGCGCGCTGCCCGAGCGCCCCTACGCGGGCATACTGATCGCACTGGCGATCGGCGACCAGAACGCGATCGACCCGGGGCAGTGGCAGCTCTTCGCCCGCACCGGAGTGAGCCACTTGATGAGTATTTCCGGGCTGCACGTGACGATGGTCGCGGGCCTGCTTGCGATGCTCCTGTCCTGGTGCTGGCGGCGCAGCGAGACTCTCTCTCTCGCCTTGCCCGCGCAGAAAGCCGCGGCGCTCGCCGGCTTTCTCGCCGCGTTCGGCTATTGCCTCATTTCCGGATTCGCGGTTCCCGCCCAGCGCACGCTGTACATGGTCGGAGTGGTCGCGGTCGCGCTCTGGTTCGGGCGAGCGACGAGCGCTTCGCGGGTGCTCGCTGCGGCGCTCTTGATCGTCCTCACGCTCGATCCCTGGGCGGTCCTCTCGCCGGGCTTCTGGCTTTCGTTTGCCGCGGTCGCGGTGATTTTCTTCGTGGCTACCGGTCGCGCCGCTAAAACCCACTGGCTCGCGCAGTGGGGAAGGGTGCAATGGGCGGTCACCGCGGGCCTCGCTCCCCTGCTGCTCGTGCTGTTCCAGCAAGTGTCCCTCGTCTCTCCGATCGCCAACGCGCTCGCGATCCCGCTGGTGAGCTTCGTCATCACTCCGCTCGCGCTCGCCGGCGCGGTGCTCCCCTTCGACTGGCCGCTTGCGCTGGGGAACGCGATTCTCGATCTCCTCATGGTGGCACTCGAGCGGCTGGCCGCTCTCCCGAGCGCCGTCTGGCATCAGCACGCGCCCCTCGCGTGGACCGTGCCGCTCGCGCTCGCCGGGATCGCATGGATGCTGCTCCCGCGCGGGGTCCCGGCGCGTTGGCTCGGCGTGCCGCTTGCGCTTCCGCTTTTCGCCGTCTCGCCGCCTTCACCGGGGCCTGGCGAGCTCTGGATTACCGTGCTCGACGTGGGGCAGGGGCTTGCAGTGCTCGCGCGTACGGAAAAGCACGCGCTGCTCTACGATGCCGGCCCGGCGTTCAACGCGTTTTCAGACAGCGGCAGCCGCGTCATTCTTCCCCATCTCCGCGGCGAAGGGATCGCCGCGCTCGACGCGCTGGTCGTGTCCCATGACGACCGCGACCATTCGGGCGGCGCGGGCTCGGTGCTCGAGGCCATGCCAGTCGGCCTGCTGTGGTCCTCGCTTTCCCAGGATCACGCTCTGCTTGCGGCCCCTGCGTGGCGCGCGCCCTGCGTCGCCGGGCGCAAGTGGTTCTGGGATGGAGTCTCCTTCGAATTCCTTCACCCCTCATCGGAGGCGCCCGAAAGCCGCGCAGCGCGCGCGAATAACCGTAGCTGCGTATTGCGGATCGAGGCCCCCGCGGGCCGCGTTCTGCTCACCGGAGACATCGAGCGCGCCGCAGAGCGCGAACTTCTCCTCCGTGCTCCCGCGCTGCTGGCCGTGGACGCGCTGCTCGTCCCCCACCACGGGAGCGCTACCTCGTCGACTGCGGAGTTCGTGAAGCAGGTGGCGCCGCGCCACGCGGTGTTCGCCGTCGGCCATCGCAACCGCTTCGGCCATCCGCGCGAGGACGTGCTCGAGCGCTATCGCGAGGCGGGCAGCGAGCTGCTGCGTACCGACACCGGCGGAGCGATCCAGCTGCGCTTTGCGCCGGGGGACCTGCGCGTCGATGCCGAGCGCGTTCGCGCCCGCCGCTATTGGCACGCGTCGTGAGCGGCTATACTCCGCGAGCGGAGAAGCCGGCCTTGAACCTGACTGCGACGATCACGGTAAAGGGAGACCCCGAACCGCTCCGGGAGTACCGCGCTCACGTCAACCGCCTCCTCGACGAGGAAGGCGGCGATTCCTATCGCGAGCTGCATACCGTGGGACAGCTCGAGTACGAATTCAAGCTGCGCGGTGGGATTCCCTTTCCGCCTTTCGTGTCGGCTTCGCAGGCGTTTCCTGATTTGACCGTCGAGGTGCGATGGAGCGACGCCGCGTTGGGCCGGAGCGGCCGCGCGATCATCAGGAGCGGCGTGCTCGCCGAGCAGACGGCGCAGTCGCACCCGCCCGCCGGAGCAGCCCTGCAGGACATTCGAGCCGACGCGGACGGCGGGCTGCGGCTCGCCATCGCTTGCGCGCCCTGGCGCGAGGTCTGGCACGGTTACGTCATCGCTTCGGACCAGCACGCTTTCTTCCGCATCGCGGGCTCGGCCGGGTCCTGCGGGCTTTCCGCTTCCGATGGGGTCGAGGCCGAATGGGCCGAACGCTGGACGGTTTCCTCAGGCGATGCGGCTTACGCGGAGCTTGAGCCCCGCGAGCCGATCGCGGAAGACGAGCTGAGCGAGCTCGACCGGCTCGCGCAGGAATTCTCGCGCGAATGGATATGGTTCGAAGAGAGCGAGCCTGCGGAGACCGCGGTCGAGCGCCGGCGCTTCGAGGCCTACGGCTATCCGGTCCGCGCGGCGAACCTGCGCTCGGAAAAGCTGCGCAAGGTGCTCCGTCCGGAAAACGGCGGCCTCACGTTCGGCTCGTTCGGGGAGGGCACGCGCTGGATTCCGGAACTGCTGCGGCGCTGCTGGCTGCGGCCCGCGAAATGAGCGAACGATTCCGGCGCGGCTGGGTGCAGTGCGCGAGCGCAAGCGGCCTGCACCGCGTCGCCTACCTCGAGTGGGGCGAGCGCTCCGGCGGGAAAACCCTAGTCTGCGTTCACGGGCTCACCCGCTGTTCGCGCGATTTCGACCGCTTGGCCGGGGAAATGGTCCGCCGCGGCTACCGCGTCATATGTCCGGACGTCGCCGGGCGCGGCGATTCCGACTGGCTCGAGAATCCGATGGAGTACGCGGTGCCGACCTATGCGTACGACATGCTGACCCTGATCGCGCGCCTGGACGTGGAATCGGTGCACTGGGTCGGCACCTCCCTCGGCGGGCTGGTCGGGATGACGATCGCGGCTATGCGCGGTTCGCCGATCAGGAAGCTGGTGCTGAACGATGTCGGGCCGGTGCTGACGGCGGTGTCGCTCGAGCGCCTCAGCTCTTACCTCGGCAAGTGGCCGCCCCTTCCGACGATCGAAGCGGCCGAACTGTTCGTGCGCTCGACCAGCGCGTCCTTCGGCCCGCACACCGACGCCGAGTGGCGTTTCCTCACCGAGCATGTCGTGCGAAAGAACCCGGACGGGTCTCTGCGCATGCACTACGATCCGGCGATTGCCGTGCCGTTCAACGCCGAGCTGTCGCGGAAGGACGTTGAGCTGTGGAGCTTCTACGACGCGATCCGTTGCCCGGCGCTTGTCCTGCGCGGCGAGCAGTCGGACCTTTTGAGGCGCGATACCGCCGCGCAAATGGCTTCCCGCGGCCCGCGGGCGAGAGTCGTGGAGATCAAAGGCGTCGGCCACGCGCCGACCCTGCTTCACGACGATCAGATCGCGATCGTGCGGGAATTTCTGGTGGAACCGCAGCAGTCGGATACCGGCAGCGGGCGAAATTGATTTTTGCAACATTTGTTCCTATCATTTCGGTCACAGGTCGCGGCATAACAAGCTCGCAAAAGGAGGTTCCGATGTCGATGATTTGCTGGGGTCGCATGGGGCGTGCGTCAGTAGCGCTCAGTCTCGCATTCACGTCGGCGATCGCATTGGCCGGGGGCGTGAGCGTGAAGGTCGATCTGTCGGGTCCTGACAAGGGACCGTTCCCGAGCGACCGTTTCACGCGCCTGGACTTTTCCCAGAACACGTTCCGGCGCGTGCGGCTGCCTAAACCCGACTGCAACGTACGCCCGTCGGACTGTGCGGACATCGATGTCCTTAACACGCTCGATGGCTTCAACGTGCAACCCCGCATCACGGTGCCCTTTACCGGTGCGATCGACGTGAGCACGGTCAACAGCGAGACGGTGTTCCTGGTCAACCTGGGCGATACCCGCTCGGGGGACGGTTTCGGTCAGCGGGTCGGGATCAATCAGGTCTCGTGGGATCCGGGCACGAACACCCTGGTCTTCGAGTCCGACGAACAGCTGAACGAGCACACTCGCTATGTGCTCGTCGTGACCGACGGGGTGCGTGACGCGAACGGCAATCCCATCGAGGCTGCCCGCTGGGATCGCTTCGATCCCGACGATCGCGACGCGCGGCGTCACGTCTCGCCCGCGCGCCACCGCATCGCCGCACTGAGCGTCTTCACCACGCAGAGCACGACGGCCGATCTGGAGAAGATCCGCGATCAGATCAAAAACTCGCAGCCCGCGCCCGTGGAGTTCGTGGTCGGCCAAAGTCCGAACGGTGCGGTGCGGGCGGTGTTTCCGCTCTCGGATGTCGCGGCGATCCGGTTCAGCCGGCAGGTCGGCACCGCGCCGGTCTTTACGGCGAGTTTTCTCCCCACTCCAGCCCTGAACGTCGTGCCGGGTTCGGTCGCGCAGATCGCGTTCGGTAAGTTCCGTTCGCCGGACTACCAGACCGCTGACAAATTCATTCCTGCGACACCGACCCGAACGGGTCGGCCGGTACCGCAGTCGACAAACGACATTCACTTCGAGCTGTTCCTGCCGGCCGGGCCTAAGCCCGCAGGCGGCTGGCCGGTCGCGATCTTCGGACACGGTTTTACCGACAGCATGTACGGTGCGCCGTGGGTGGTGGCATCCGTGCTGGCGTCCCAAGGGATTGCGACGATCGCGATCAACGTCGTGGGCCACGGTGGCGGCGCACTCGGCACCTTGGCGGTGCTGCGCACGAACGGCGAGGCCGTGGTGGTTCCAGCCGGCGGTCGCGGCATCGATCAAGACGGGAATGGCACGATCGATTCGACCGAAGGTGTGAATGCAGCCCCACCGCGCAACCTCATCGGCAGTCGTGACGGCCTGCGCCAGACGGTGATCGACCTGATGCAGCTCGTTCGCCAGATCGAGGTTGGCGTCGACGTAGACGGTGATGGCGCGGCGGATCTGAACGATTCAAGGATCTTCTACGCTGGGCAGTCCTTCGGCGGCATCTACGGCACGATCCTGCTCGGCGTGGAGTCGAACATCCTGGCCGGTGTTCCGAACGTGGCGGGTGGTTCGATCGCGGAAGTCGCGCGGCTGGGCGGGTTCCGTCCACTGATCGGAATTGCGCTCGCGACCCGCGTACCGTCCCTCATCAACATCAGCGATCCAAGCGGGATCGCGTTCAACGAGAACATCCCGCTGCGCGACCAGCCTGCAGTCGTGAACAACGTACCGGGCGCGATGGAGATCCAAAAATATCTCGACTCCAGCGAATGGGCTCAGCAGGCGGGAAATCCGGTCGCGTACGCTGCTTACATTCGCAAGCACCCGCTGCACGGCAACGCGCCGAAGCCGGTGATCTTCCAGTTTGCGAAGGGGGACAAGACCGTGCCCAATCCCACCACCAGCGCCATCATTCGCGCGGGCGATCTCACGGGGCAGACGACCTACTTTCGGAACGATCTCGCGTTCGCCAATAACCCGGCGGTACCGAAGAATCCGCACACGTTCCTGACGAACATCGCGATCCCTGCAGCCGCGCCGTATGCGGTGGGTGCGCAGACCCAGATCGCGGTGTTCTTCGCTTCCAACGGCGTACTGGTCGTTGACCCCGACGGCATCGGGCCTTTCTTCGAAGTCCCGATCAACGGTCCGCTGCCCGAGACCTTGGGCTTCATTCCTTGACGGGTCTTTCCCGAGCTCGAGCAGTTCGTCCCTTCGAGGCGTGCGCAACTCCGGTCGGGCGCCACTACTTAGCGGCCCGCCCCGCCGGATCCTGGCGGTAGAAGAGCGCGAGCTGCCCGTACAGCTCGAGCCAGTCGCGCGCGAGCACGGCCGATTCGGTGAAGAAGGCTTCGCTCATCACGGCGAAGAACTCGGCCGGGTGCTCGGCGGCGTACTCGTCGATGAAGGTCGGACGACCCGAGTCGACTTCGTTGCAAAAGCGTTCATAGGCTCCTTCGAGAACTCTGCGCCATTTTGCGAAGTCCATTCCGGTCCGCGCCGCCGGAAAATCCGCATCGCCCCCTCCATCCATGTGGATCTTGTGCGCGAATTCGTGGATCACCACGTTGTAGCCACGCTCGTCCGATCCCACGTCTTCCCAGGAGAGGATCACCGGCCCGCCCGGCCAGGCCTCCCCGGCGAGCTCCTCGTCGAAGGTGTGCACGATCCCGTGCTCGTCCATTTCCTCCTTGCGCACGCGGAATTCGCCGGGATAGACGACGACGCCGACCCAGCCGTTGTAGACGTCTAGGCCGAGGTTGAGAATCGGCAGGCAGGCCTGCACGGCGATCGACAAGCTCACTTCGTCCGTGAGTCGAAAGCCCTGCGCACCGTGCATTTGCTTTTCGGCGAGGAAGAGGACGACGAGCTCCTTCAGGCGGGCAATTTCCTCCTTCGACAGGCCGCGCAGGAAGGAGACCCTCGAAGCGACTCGTGCCCACAGCGCTTCGTCGAGGCGAGCGCTCTTCAGTACTCGCTGGCGGCGCCAGTTGCGCAGAAAGCCCATTTAGCGCTTAGGGCATCGGGGTCCTGGAAAAAACGGATTATCCGGGACGGCGCTCCTCTACGCCATAGCGTGGGATAAACTCCGAGCATGGTTTCCACTGCGCGCCCAGATCTCGCCGAAATCGTCGAGTCCGACGTCCTCAACGCCGGAATTTCCGACGAGGACCGGAGCTCGCTCGCTCGTGCGCTGGCCTTCGCTGCCGACCTCTACGGCGGAAAGCTGCTGGGCACCGGCGAGCCGGCCTATGCGCACGCCGTGGGGATGGCACGCAAGGCCGCCGAGCTCAGGCTCGACGCCGACGCGCGCGCCGCAGGGCTGCTCTTCGCGGTACCCGCCTATCTCCCCGGAGCCGAGGAAAAGCTGAAAGAATCGTTCGGCGCGGCGGTCGCCTCGCTCGTCGCCGGCATCAGCCGACTCAACGAGCTGCGGGTCGTCATGAGGACGGCCGCGCTCGGCAAGGATTCCGGGCCGCAGGCGGAGGTGCTGCGCAAAATGCTGCTCGCCATGGTGGAGGACGTGCGCGTGGTGCTGCTGCGCCTTGCGAGCCGCACGCAGACGCTGCGCTGGCTCGCACGCGCCCCGGATGACGAGCGAGCGCAGCTTGCGCGCGAGACGCTCGACATCTACGCCCCGCTCGCTAATCGCCTCGGCGTGTGGCAGCTCAAGTGGGAGCTGGAAGACCTGTCGTTCCGCTACCTCGAGCCCGAGCTCTATAAGCGCATCGCCGGTCTTCTCGAGGCTCGCCGCAGCGAGCGCGAGCGCTTCGTCGAGCAGGCGATCGGCGCGCTCGGCGACGAGCTCGCCCGCGCCGGAATCCGGGCAGAGATCACCGGCCGGCCGAAGCACCTCTACAGCATCTACAGCAAGATGCGCGCAAAGTCGCTCGATTTCTCGCAAATTCACGACGTGAGCGGCCTGCGCGTGCTGGTGGACGAGGCGAAGGACTGCTACACGGTCCTCGGCGTCGTGCACAACCTGTGGGCGCCGATCCCCAGGGAATTCGACGACTACATCTCCCGGCCGAAAGCGAACCTCTACCGTTCGCTGCACACGGCGGTGATCGGTCCGGAGGGGAAGGCCCTGGAAGTGCAGATCCGCACCCGCGAGATGCACCGCGACGCGGAGCTGGGCGTCGCCGCGCACTGGCGCTACAAGGAAGGAGGGAAGCGCGCGGCGGGAAAGGACGACCCGTTCGACGTCAAAATCGCCTGGCTTCGGCAGATGCTCGCGTGGCGCGACGAGATCGTCGATGCCTCGGACTGGATCGAGCAGTCCAAGCACGCCGTGCTCGACGATAGCGTCTACGTGCTCACGCCGCAGGGCAAAGTCATCGACTTGCCGCAAGGGGCGACGCCCGTGGATTTCGCGTACGCGCTGCACTCGGACATCGGCCACCGCTGCCGCGGCGCAAAGGTGAACGGGACCATCGTCCCTCTCGATTATCGGCTGAAGAATGCGGAAGCGGTCGAGATCATTACCGCCAAAACCGGAGGCCCGAGCCGCGACTGGCTCAATCCGGCGCTCGGCACCATCAAGACTGCGCGCGCGCGCAGCAAGGTGCGCCAGTGGTTCAACAGCCGCGACATCGCGAGCGTCGTCGCGGCCGGTCGTGCCGCAGTGGAGCGCGAGCTGCAGCGCGAAGGAAAGCGCGCGAGCCTCGAGGATCTGGCAAAGCGCCTCGGATTCGGCGAGCCCGACGAGCTGTTCGCCGCGGTCGGCCGCGAAGAAGTCGGCTCGCGGCAGCTGCAGAGCGCGCTGCGCGGGGGGACGGAACGCCCGCGTTCGCAGGAGATTCCGCCGCACCCTGCTCGGGCCGGACAATCGAACGGCGGGGTTCTCGTCGTGGGCGTCGAGCGCCTGCTCACGCAACTCGCGCGCTGCTGCAAGCCCGCGCCGCCGGACCGGATCTCGGGATTCGTCACCAAAGGACGCGGCGTCTCGGTGCACCGCCGCGACTGCACGAGCCTCGCGCGTCTCGCCGAGCGCTTTCCCGAGCGCATCATCGGCGCCGATTGGGGCAAGCGCGGCGTCCAAGCGTACCCCGTGGACATCGTCGTCCGCGGAAACGACCGGCAAGGGCTGCTGCGCGACGTGACCGAAACCCTGGTGCGGGAGAAGACCAACTTAATCGCGGCGAAGACGCAAACCCGCAACGACATCGCATCCATGTACTTCACCGTCGAAGTCGAGGACATCGACCAGTTGCAGCGCGCACTGTCCGCGATCGAGAGCGTGCGCGGAGTTCTCGCTGCGGCACGGCGCTGACCGAGGGGCCAGCCGCCCGACGATCACCGAGGGGCGTCCGGCTCGCGCATCGGAACGGCGGGCGATATGGGGAGCACTCGTCCCGCAATGCCCTAGAGGCGCGCCCGCCCGCGCGATTCCGGCCCGGAAATTGCTGCCTTTCCCGCGGGGACCCGGACGGAGGGAACGTGAAAACCTTGCCCAAAGAGGAATTCAGGGATTTGGCCGCGAAGAACGGCTGGTCCGAGGCTTTTGCGGAAGGTTACCTCGACGGCACTGCGGCACGAAGATACGGTACGCAAACTCCAAGCTATCCCCTGGGCGATCTGGACGAGTATCGGCAGGGATTTCTGGCCGGCTACTCCTTAACGAGGGTGAAAAGATGCTGAGGCACGATCTGACTGCCGGGGCTTGCATCGAAGCGCATCCTTCCAATCAGAGTCACCGGCACGGTACTTGCTGAACTAACACGCTGCTTGCTGAACTAACGTGGAGCATCACTTCGGGGAGGGGGTCATGGGCACGGTGACAGAGTTCAAGACACCCGGGAAGGAAGGTCCCTCGGCCGCTTATGCCAGAGGAGTCGCCGACGGGCGGTTGGCCCGCACCGAAGGCAGCGCGCTCACTCTCTACCTTCAGGTCGGAATAGACGAGTACGCCAGAGGCTTCCGCGCGGGGTTTTTTGGTCAGCTGAATCACGCCGGGACCGTGGACGAGCGATAGCTTTCTCCGCAACACAGGAGAAGAATCGACGCAGGGTGTGCGAGATCCGACACCCTTTGACGCCCAGTCAACACAAGGCGAAAGTTCCGGCACGAGACTTGGCCTCCTTTTGGGCCAGGATTCTCGGCTCAATACGCGTGCAGCAGCCGGTGTTCTGACGTCATCCGCCCGCGACAACGGCGGAAGATGAGGGGGCCCGGCTGGTAGAATGCGCCGCGTGTGCCGCCCTTCCACGCAATCCGACTCTGATCGTTCGATAGTCAATGGGTTAGAGTAAAAGTGCGCATTCTGCTCAGCAACGACGATGGGTACTTCGCGCCCGGTATCGCGGTCCTTGCAGAAGCGCTCTCCCGTCTTGCCAGCATCACCGTGGTCGCACCTGAGCGCGACCGCAGCGGCGCCTCCAACTCGCTCACCTTGGATCGGCCGCTTTCGGTGCGCAAATCCGCGAACGGCTTCCTGTTCGTAAACGGCACGCCGACGGACTGCGTTCACCTCGCAGTGACCGGATTGCTCGAGGAGATGCCCGACATGATCATCTCCGGCATCAATCTGGGCGCGAACATGGGCGATGACACCATCTACTCGGGCACCGTCGCAGCAGCAACCGAGGGCTATTTGCTCGGGATTCCATCGCTGGCGATCTCGCTTGCGAGCAAGGCAGGAAAGCACTACGCCACGGCGGCGCGCGTCACGCTCGAGCTGGTCGAGCGCTTCGAGAAGCGGCCGCAGCGCGAGCCCGTATTGCTCAACGTAAACGTGCCCGATATTGTCTACGAGGCTCTGAAGGGTTTCGAAGTAACGCGCCTCGGCAGGCGCCACAAGGCCGAGCCCATGATCAAGACCAAGACTCCCCGCAACGAGACGGTGTACTGGGTAGGCGCCGCGGGGAGTGCGCAGGACGCCGGGCCGGGCACCGATTTTCACGCGATCGCGTCCGACTGCGTGTCCCTCACGCCGCTGCAAATGGATCTTACGCATCAGCACCAGATTCCCGTGATCAAAGCGTGGCTGGCGGCGAAATAGTGCTCCCGAAAACCCGCGGCATCGGCATGACCTCGCAGCGCACGCGCGATCGCATGGTCGCGCGACTGCGCGAGAAGGGCATACGCGACGAAGCCGTGCTTGCCGTGATGGGTGCCGTTCCGCGCCACATTTTTATCGAGGAAGCGCTCGCCAGCCGCGCCTATGAGGATACCGCCCTGCCGATCGGCTTCGAGCAGACCATCTCGCAGCCCTTCGTGGTCGCGCGCATGATCGAAGCCTTGCGCGGAGCGACGCCTCTGGGAAACGTGCTCGAAATCGGTACCGGCTGTGGCTATCAAGCGGCATTGCTCGCGCAGCTCGCGAAGGACGTTTATTCGGTCGAGCGCATTGCGGGATTGCTGGAAAAGGCGCGCGGCAACCTGCGCCCTTTGCGTCTGTCAAACCTGAGGTTGGTGCACGCGGATGGCACGCGGGGATTGCCCGAGGCGGCGCCCTTCGACGGCATCATCGTCGCAGCGGCGGCACCCCGGATTCCGGGTGCGCTTTTGCAGCAGCTGGCGCCGGGTGGCAGAATGATCGTGCCCGTGGGAAGCGGCGATCAGGCGCTGTGCCTCATCGAGAGGACTCCGAGCGGAATGACGGAAAAATGGCTCGACGCCGTGCGCTTCGTACCTTTGAGAGGAGGCAAGCAGTGAAGCTGGCCGGTATCTTTTTCGCGATACTCGCGTTCGCGTTCTTGACCGGATGCGCGGGCCCGTACCGGGCGCCGGTCGTCGAACGGACCGTCGCGCGCCCCTCCGCCGCCAAGCCCGCGCCGGCGCCCGCAGAGCAGAGGCCCGAGAGCTACACGGTCAAGCGCGGCGATACCCTTTACAGCATCGCGCTCGACAACGGGCTGGACTATCGGGACATCGCCGCCTGGAACAACATCACCGATCCCGCCGCCATCAAGGCCGGGCTGGTCCTGCGCATGCGGCCGCCGGGTCCGGTGGCGGCGGCGCAGCCGGAGGCCGGGACGCAGGCCCAGCCGGAGGCCCGCGTGCAGGTGCAGCCGGTGACCGTGCCGGGCGCGGTGGAAGCACGCTCGCTCGGCGGGGACTCGCGGGCAGGGACGGACCCGCCCCGAGCTGGGAGCGAGCTCCTCAAGACCGCTCCCAAAGCGATGAAGCTGCCCTTTTCCGAGGAAAACCTCGCGATGCTGTTGCGGCAGGCCCCGCCGCAGCCGGCGGCCGAACCGCCTCCGCCGCAGCCTAGCGCCGAGGAAGGGCAAGACACCGTGGCGTGGATCTGGCCGGCCGCGGGCCGTGTTCTCGCGGGATTCTCCGAAGCGACCAACAAAGGGGTGGACATCCTCGGCAAGGTCGGTGATCCGGTTTTTGCCTCGGCGTCTGGACGCGTCGTCTACAGCGGTACGGGGCTGCGCGGCTACGGCAAACTCGTCATCATCAAGCACAACCAGACCTATCTGTCCGCCTACGCCCACAACAGCAACCTGCTGGTGAAGGAAGGACAAAATGTGGTGAGGGGGCAGAAGATCGCCGAAATCGGCAATACCGATTCCTCCCAAGCGAAGCTTCATTTCGAGATCCGGCGCCTCGGCAAACCGGTCGATCCACTGAAGTTCCTGCCGGACCGGCCGTCGTGAATTCGCGCGCGCCCGAGCAGGAACTCCACGCGGATTGGGCCGGGAGTGACCTCGCCGGCGCCGTCGAGCCGGCCCCCGAGGTCCCCGAGGAGCCCGGGCGCTCGGCGCCTGATGGAGCAGCGCAAGCCCCCTCGCGCGCGGAGCCGGGTGAAGATGCACCGGAGGCCGACCCCCTCAGCGACGCAACCCAGCTCTATCTGCATCAGATCGGTCTCAACCGCCTGTTCACGCCGGCGGAGGAGCTGCATTTTGCCAGGCGTACCGTCGCCGGGGATTTCTCCGCCCGGCAGAAGATGATCGAGCACAACCTGCGTCTGGTAGTCAACGTCGCCAAGGCTTATCTCAACCGAGGCATGCCGCTTCTGGACCTCGTGGAGGAAGGCAACCTCGGGCTGATGCACGCGCTAGACAAATTCGATCCCGAGCGTGGTTTTCGGTTTTCCACGTACGCCACATGGTGGATCCGGCAAAACATCGAGCGCGCCATCATGAACCAGTCGCGCACGATCCGGCTGCCGGTGCACGTGATCAAGGAGCTGAACACGGTTCTTCGCGCGAAGCGGCACTTGGAGGTGCATGCCGAGCGCGAGCCGACCGCGGAGGACATCGCGCACCTCGTCGGCAAGGACACCGATGAAGTGCTGTGGTTGCTGTCGCGCGGCGAGCACATCGCTTCCCTCGATGCGCCGCTCGACGTCGATCCGATGCGCTCGATCGGCGAGTCGATCGCCGATGAGAACAGCATGAGCCCGGAGCTGCAGCTGCATGCGAACGAAATCGAGTCGCTCGTTCGTGAATGGCTCGCGCAGTTGAACGACAAGCAGCGCGCCGTGATCGAGCGGCGTTTTGGCTTGAACGGAAGGGAATTGCTCACGCTCCAGCAGCTCGCCTCGCGGCTCATGCTGACGCGCGAGCGCGTGCGCCAGATTCAGCTCGAAGCTCTCTCGCAGCTGCGGCGCATCCTGCGCCGGCGCGGCCTGTCGAAGGACGTTCTTCTCTAGATCAGCGGACGTCGTCCCTGATGGTGTTGGGGGGATTGCGCTTCAGGGCAGTGCTGTCGTCTTCATCGTCGATGGCCCGCGCGAACTCGATGTTCTTCGTTAGTTCCTCCAGGTACAGGTGCTGCCCGCCGAAGTGATCCCGCGCGTACTTGTGGGCTCCGCCGAGGTCCGCGTCGAGGCGCCGGCTCGCGCCCTGATAGAAGTGCGGTGTTTTCCTCACCAGGTCTCCTCCCGATTCGTAAAGGACTTCTTCTTTTCCGTCCGGAAGACGCTTGCGGGCGATGCCGCCTGCGAGGAATTCCGGATAGAGCCGGTCGCGGCATTTTTCCAGGTAGCAGCGATCCGACATCTGCGCGATGATGTCCGCCGAGCCGAGCAGGCTGCCGAGCAGCTTGTAGCCGAGAGACGGCACATTGATTTCGGAGACCGGGATCTCGTAGCCGGTGAAGTGGATCAGCGAGGCAGCGACGTCGGCCACCTCGCCCATGCCGATCTTGGGCAGGTAGTCCCTGAGAAAACGCGCGCCGCGGGACACGTGGGTCAGCGTCAGTTCGCCTCCGTTCTTGTGCTGCCTGTCGTCGAGCGTTCGTATGTAACCGCAGTCGTGGAACAGGGCCGTGATCACGCCCAGCCGGAACATGGCCGCATCGAGCGGCTCCAGACCCATTCGCGCGCGCTCGTAGCCGTCGATCAGTCGCGCCATCGCGAGGGTGACCTCGAGCACGTGCTGGATGTCGTGATAGGCGGTATCGCAGGCGTGGTACCCCGGGCGGTCCCCGCGATACATCGCCGTGAGGTCCCGGAAAGCCCGGTCGATCTGAGCGGTCGCCGACCGGGGATACAGCTCGAGGAAAATCCGGTCTACTTCCGAGTTGACGAGCGCAGAGTCGGTGGTATTTACCCGGCAAGAAACATCGTACTCGTTGCCGCGGCGGTTCGCTTCCACTTGAATTGCGTCCTCCGGGTGGCTTGCCCCAGGGGCAAACAAATGCATTCTACCGCCGATTTTTCGGCGAAAACGTGAATTCTTGGCATTCGCGACTGTTTTCTCTAGATCGGTCGGCTAGGTCTTGAGAGTAAAGGGGTTGAAGTCCGTGTCCCTGTCGTAGTAATCCTCCTGTTCGGCGCGCTTCAGCCAGCCGACCACGGCGTATGTCAACGGTGTGAACGCCACTTCCAATCCGACTTTGGAAACGAACTGGACCAGCATGATCTGCGGCAGCCTGTCATCGGGTATCAGCCCGCTCCCATAGAACGCGAACGGATAGAAGATCAGGGAATCGACGCCCTCGCCGAAGATCGTTGATCCGATGGTGCGCGTCCACAGCCACCGGCCGCGCGTGAGAATTTTCATTTTCGCGAGCACGAATGAGTTGACGAATTCCCCGCACAGGAACCCGACCAGGGAAGCTGCTGCGATGCGCCAGGTCAAGCCGAAGGCGATTTCGTAGGCCGCCTGGTTCTTCCAGAAAGGCGCCGGGGGCAAGCCGACCACGATCCAGGCCATGAAAGCGGCGAACGCGAGACCTGCGAAACCGGCCCAGATCACGCGTCGGGAACGGGCGTAGCCGTAGACCTCGGTGAGGATGTCGCCGAAGACGTAGGAAATCGGGAAAAACAGCACGCCGGCCCCGAACGACACCACCCCGATCAGGGGAAACTGAACTTGAGAGATCTTGGCAGGGCCGATCAGGTTCGAGCAGATCAGCACCGTGACGAAAGCGGCCATGACGAACTCGTAGTAGCGATAGGAACGCGGGTTCATGAGTCTTCCCTGCTGTTACTTGGCTGCGGAGCGGGCAGTCCGGGCCTCGCCCGGGCGAGCTCCATGGCGAGATCCATCACCGCCGCGGCGTAGAGATTGGATCGGTTGTAGCGCGTCAGGACGAAAAAATTCTGAAGTGTCACCCGAAAGTCGGAAGGCTGGCCCGGCGTTTCCAGCTCGATCAACGCGCAGCGCGTGTCGGGAGGCACGGGAACGGCGAGTTTCACGCCGAACCCGGCAAGCTCGGCGGCGCGATTGGCCGGAGTGACTCCCCCTTCGGCGAGCTTGCGCCAGCCTTCTCCGCTCACCTCGGCGGGGAAACCTACCGGCTCTCCCCGAACCCAACCGTGCGCCTTCAGGAAATTGCCGATGCTGCCGATGGCGTCCGCGGCGCTCGTCGCTAAATCGCTCAGTCCGTCACCGTCGTAGTCCACCGCGAAACGCCGGTACGACCCCGGCATGAACTGTGGAATCCCGATGGCCCCCGCGTACGATCCCTTGACGCGCAGGGGATCGATTCCCGCCTCCCGGCTGAGCATCAGGTAGTTCTCCAGCTCGCCGCGGAAGAACTGCGCGCGCTTCGGATAATCGAACGCGAGCGTGGCGAGGGCATCGATCACCCGATAGGTCCCGATATTGCGGCCGTAAGTGGTCTCCACACCGATGATGCCCACGATGATTTCCTCGGGCACGCCGAATTCGCTTGCGGCCCGCGCGAGGGGTTGGGCGTTGCGGTTCCAGAACTGAACGCCCGCTTCGACGCGCTGGGAGTTGATGAATATCGCCCGGTAAGCCTGCCAGGATGCGAGCGCGGTTTCGGCGGGCTGCTCCATCGCCTTGATGATCGCGGGCTGGAACTGCGCCTTGCCGAAGACGCGGTTGAGCTCCCTGCGGGTGAAGCCATGCTTCTTCACCATTTCGGCGATGAACTGCTTCACCTCCCTGCGGTGCGGGTAACCCGGAGGATCTGCAGCGGCGGCCGCGCCGATCAGCAGCGCGAGGGCCGCGGCGGCGAAGAACCCGTGACTGGCCCTCAAGGACTGAATTCCCGAACCAAATGCTTCAATCGGGCGATCGAGCGTGTGTCGGGGCCCGGGCCGTAGCGCTGATCGACGTAGAGTACGGCGATGGCGCGTACGGTGTTCTCGCGCGCGGGGAGCGCCCGGGCAACGCGGCTCGCGTAATCGAGCGGTCCCTCGGCGCGCGCCCGCGCAAGGCCTTCGCGAGCGAGCTTGTCGCAGAAGCGCAGCCACGCGCGCTGCACCGGATCCTCGCGCCGTATGCCGCGAAGCAGCCAAAGAGCGGTCAGCAGCAGCACCCCGGCCACGCTCCAGAACAGCATCACCGTCATCGTTTGCCAACTCGGCTGGGGCACGCCCAGCCACGAAAGCATCTCGCGCTGGCGATCGGGGTTGTAACCCAGCACCCACTGGTTCCACTGATTCGTAAGAGCTTCCCAGTTGTTCCGCAGGCCCTTCAGCCAATTGAGGTTGGTGCGCATGAGCAGCGGCAGCGTCGCTCCTCCCGGTGCGGCGGCCGTTATGCCGAGCTCGACTCGGATCGGAACCGCGGCCGCGGTGGGATCGACGCGAGTCCAGCCGTTCCCGGCAAGCCACACTTCGGCCCAGGCGTGGGCGTCGGCCTGGCGCACGACCATGTAGCCGTCGACCGGATTGGTGTCTCCTCCCTGGTAACCGGTCACTACACGGGCGGGAACGCCGGCGGCGCGCATCAGAAACACGAAGCTCGACGCGAAGTGCTCACAGAATCCCTGCTTCGTGTCGAACAGGAACTCGTCCACCGAGTTCTGGCCGAGCGCCGGCGGCTGCAGCGTGTACTCGAAGCGGCTGCCGCGGAAGAACTCGATGGCGCGGCGCACGATCGCGGAATTGTCGGCCAGGGAATCGCGCCACTCGCTCGCGAGCGCGAGCGAACGGGGATTGACGCCACGGGGAAGCCGCAGCGCCAGCGCGAGGTCTTCGGGATTGCCCCTACTCGCCGCCCGGAATTGGGGAAAGGAGCGCATTTCGTAGCGGATCCGGCTACGAATCGGCGTCAGGGAGATCACGAGGTACTCGGAGGTGAGGCGTGCGGTCGGCGGGATCCGCGCCGGCATTTCCAGCGAGAACATCCAGTTGCGGTTGTGCGGCTCGAGGGTCACTTCGTAGTCGACCGGCGAGTCGGCGGCCTCGACGCTCATATTGCGGCGCAGCTGGGGCAGGCCCACGCGCCAAGCGAGGCCGTCGAAGTCCGACAGCACCGGGCCGCGCCAGTAGAGCTGCGCTCGAGAAGGCGGCCCGGCTTCGAATTTCACTCTGAATGCGATCGCGTCCGACAGGGACAGCGAGCTGATCGAACCGGGCGACATCGTTTCCGAGAGGCCGGTCACGCCGCTGTAGGCGTCCTGCGGCATTCCCCACAGGGGCCCCTGCACCCGAGGGAACAGGAAAAACAGCAGCAACATCACCGGACCCGCCTGAGCCAGCATGCGACCGGCTGTTTTCAGATCGTCGACGACGGGCCGCTGCGGCGCGCTGAACCCGACGAGCGCCGTCGTCGTGACGAGCACGGTCAGGAGCATCAGCCCCGCGATCGGAATGGACTGGGAGTAAAAAAAGTTGGCCAGAGCGACGAAGTAGACGAGAAAAGCCACGACAAAGACGTCGCGGCGGGCACGAGTCTCCAGCAGCTTGAGAAACAAGAGCAGCACGAGCAGCGTCACGCCTGGATCCCGGCCCATGATCGTGCGATAGGAAAAAAAGACGCCGAACGCGCCCGCGAGGGTGAGCAGAATCAGCTGCCATCGCGCGGGCAGCGCGCCCTTGCGAATCGAAACGAAGGCGCGCCAGAAAAGGAGCGCAGCCGCCGTGACATCGACCCAGGAAGGCAGCCACAAAGTGTGCGAGGCCACCGTGAGGGTCGCACCGGCGATGAGCATCGCGAACGGCAGCGGCGGCAGCGTGTCGGCGTTTCTCGGCTCAGCCACGATGGAGCGCAAGCTCTTTCAGACAACGCTCCCGGTGCGGGAATCCTTCACCGAGGGGTACCTCGACGCCCGGGAGTCTCAACCCGTAGCGCAGGCCGCGCTCCTCGGCGAGCATGACCCAGCGAGCAAGCCGCGACAGCCGCGCTTCCGTCTGCATGCCCTCGGGGAGCCCATCCCAGTCGAACCAGAGCTCGGAGGCGGCTCGCCCCGCGAAGAGCTTGGTCAGCAGGACCTCGCTCCGGGCCGAGGCCTTCCAGCCGATATGGCGCGGAGAATCGCTCGCGTGGTAAGGCCGCAGGCCCGCGAAATCTTCGGTTCCGGTACCCGCCGGGACCGCGTCGCCGGTGTCCGCGTCGGAATGCGTGAGGGGCAGCGGTGCCGAATCAGGTCGTGGGTACACGAGCGCGCGCAGGTCCGGCTGCACGTAACTCCAGGCGCGCATCAGGCCCAGGGGATACCGCGTGTCGACGGTCACCCGCTCGAGTTGCAGCCAGCCCCGCTTCTCGGCTTTCACCGGCAGCGTGACGGAGCGGTGCTGGCGCGAGGGCGCGTCGCAGCCCACCCGGACTCCGCGGCAGGCGAGTTCGAGCGAATGGCGATCGAAGTCGCTCTTGTTCTCGAATACGAGCTCGAACTGCGCCGTGTCCCCAGCGAACACGGGCGCCACGCGCCCGGCGCTTACGTAAAGGTGCGCAAGATTCCTGAAGGTGTGCAGGATCGAGACGATGCCCAGGCCCGCGAGCAGAAACGTGAGCACATAGCCCAGGGAGAGGTTGTAATTGATCGAACCGATCAGCATCAGGATCACGGCGACCCCGAAGCTCAAGCCGTGGCGCGTGGGCAGGATGTAGACGCGGCGCTGGCCGAGGAACACCACGCCCGGTTCAGGCGCGTGCTTGCCGAACACCCACTGGAAGAAATTGTAGGCCTGCGAGTACTGCAGCACCCGGTCGAGCTTCACGGGATGGGCACGGCGGAGATCAGGCCGTTCGCCTTGTCGACGCTCGAGACGCGTAGCCCGTCGTGCACGGGCCGCAGGCGGTGGCCGGCCACGCCTGAGAGCACGGCCTGCACGTCCTCCGGGAGGACCTTGTCGCGGCCTTCGATCAGTGCCCAGGCGCGGGATGCGTGCAGCAGCGCGAGCGCGGCGCGCGGAGAGAGGCCGGTCGCGTACTCGGGCGAGCGCCGCGAATGCTCGACGAGCGCCTGGATGTAATCGAGAAGAGGTGCCGCGGCGTGCACGGTCTTCACCATCGCCTGCAGATCCATTAGATCGCCCGGCGCGAGGCAGGCATCGAGCCCGGCGATCATGTCGCGGCGGTCCGCGCCCTGGAGCAGAGTGCGCTCGGCGTCGCGGTCGGGGTAACCCAGCTCAATCCGCATGAGGAACCGGTCGAGCTGGGACTCGGGCAGCGGAAAGGTGCCCACCAGGTGCGAGGGGTTCTGCGTCGCGACGACAAAGAAGGGCTCGGGGAGCCTGCGCGTCTCGCCTTCGGTCGTGACCTGATGCTCCTCCATCGCCTCGAGGAGCGCCGATTGGGTCCTGGGCGTGGCGCGGTTCACCTCGTCGGCGAGGATCAGCTGCGAGAAAATCGGCCCCGCGTGGAACTTGAAGGTGGAGCTTTCGCGCTCGTACACCGATACGCCGATGATGTCCGCGGGGAGCATATCGCTGGTGAATTGTATGCGGTGAAAATTCAGGCCCAGGAGCTTCGCGAGCACCTGGGCGAGCGTCGTCTTGCCCACGCCGGGCAGGTCCTCGATCAGCAAGTGCCCGCTCGCGAGCAAGCAGGCGAGCGCAAGACGGATCTGGCGCTCCTTGCCGAGGATGATTTTTCCCGCTTGCTGTACGACGCCCTGAATGAGCGGATAGGACATCCGATACGGCTCGAGCCGGCACACCAACTGTTAAAGTCGTAAGTTTACTGGAAAGCCGCTATGCTTGGACGGAAGGAATAAAGCTCATGGCGACGGCGTTTATCACGCATGCCGACTGTGCAAAACACGACATGGGGCGACACCACCCGGAGAGCCCGGCGCGGCTCGCCGCGATCGAAGACCACCTCATCTCTTCGGGTCTTGCCGGACTCCTCGATCGCCACGATGCGCCCGCGGCCAAGACGAGCGAGCTCGCCCGTGTGCATCTCCGCGAATACATCGAAGCGATCCGCGAAACCTCGCCGCGGAGCGGTATCGTGCACCTCGACCCGGATACCGCGATGTGCCCGCACACCTGGGATGCGGCGCTTCACGCGGCGGGGGCCGCGGTGCTCGCCACGGACCTCGTGATCGGGGGACGCGCCGACAGCGCTTTTTGCGCGGTGCGCCCGCCGGGCCATCACGCAACGCGCACCCGCGCGATGGGGTTTTGCCTTTTCAACAACGTCGCCGTCGGAGCCAAGCACGCGCTCGAGCATCACGGCGTCGAGCGCGTGGCGATCATCGATTTCGACGTTCACCACGGCAACGGCACCGAGGAGATCTTCAGCGACGACGAGCGTGTCGTGATGGCGAGCATATTCCAGCATCCGTTCTATCCCTATAGCGGCACCGAGAATCCGGCGCCGAACATGGCCAACGTGCCGCTGCCCGCAGGCTCGGACGGCAATGCCTTGCGCACGGCGGTGGAGAGGATCTGGATGCCGGCACTCGACGAGCTCGAGCCGCAGATGATCTTCGTCTCGGCGGGCTTCGACGCCCACGTCGAGGACGACATGGCTGGCCTGCGTTTTACCGAGGCCGACTATGCCTGGGTCACGCAGCGCATCAAGGAAGTCGCGGACAAATACGCCGGCGGAAAAATCGTGTCGATTCTTGAGGGAGGCTACGCGCTCTCGGCGCTCGGGCGGAGCGTGGTGACGCATTTGAAGGTCCTGGGCGCTTCCTAGGAGTTTCCCCATGAGAATGTGGCATTGGCTGGCTCTGAGCCTCGGACTGCTGCTGCCCGCGGCGTGTGGAGACGACACCCGCACCAGCAGGGTCGATTTGCCGACCTTCGCGGTGGGCTTGCAGCAGGTTTTCGGCAGCGCCGCCGGCCTTTCCAGCCCAATCGATTTGCAGGCGCCGCTCGGGGACTCGCGGCTCTTCATCGCCGAGCGCCCGGGGCGCATTCGCGTTGTGCAGGGAGATGTGCTGCAGATGACGCCGTTCCTCGACATCTCGACCCGCGTGACTGTCCAAGGTGAAGCGGGACTGCTTTCGTTTGCCTTCGACCCGCAGTACTCGATGAACGGCTTCGTCTACGTGCATTTCATCGAGAACATACCCAACACAACGGGAGACATCGTCGTCGAGCGCTATCAAGTGTCTTCCGACCCGAGCGTTCTCCAAACGCCGGGGACGGAGGTGATCCGGATTCCCCACAGGGAGGCCAATAATCATTACGGCGGCCGAGTGGCGTTCGGCCCGGACGGAATGCTGTATTTGTCGGCGGGCGACGGCGGAGGGGGAAACAACCAATTTATGCACGCCCAGGATGCGGCCTCGCACCTCGGCAAGCTCTTGCGTATCGACGTCAGCACCCTGCCCTACGCGATACCCGCCAGCAATCCGGTCTGGCCGAGCGTAGGCCGGAACGAAAACTGGGCGATCGGTTTGCGCAATCCCTATCGCTACGCCTTCGACGCGGGGCAGCTGTACATCGCCGACGTCGGCCAGGGCGCTCGCGAGGAAATCGACGCGGTTTCGGCGAGCGCCGCCGGCCTAAACTACGGCTGGAGCATCATGGAAGGTACTTTGTGCCTGGGGATTGGCGGCCCTTGCACGACACCCGGACTCACTGCGCCGGTGTACGACTACGATCACGGGGGAAGTCGTTGCGCGATCATCGGGGGCTACGTATATAGGGGCGCCGCGGTACCCGAGCTGCAGGGGCAATACCTGTTTTCGGACCTCTGCACCGGCTTTGTACGCGGGCTGAGCTTCGAGAACGCCGTTGCGGTGGTCAGGGAGGCGCCGATGGTCAACGTCGGGACGCCTTTCTCTTTCGGCCAAGATGGCTTCGGGGAGATCTACGTGTTGACCTCGGACAGTCGCGTGCTGCGGATCGTGAGGTAATAGGGCGGCAACCGTCCTCTATCCGCCTCGTGCGACCGGCAATCCCGCCACCGTCCAGGCATTGGTGCCGCCGTCCACGTGCACGACGCGGCGGAAACCCGCTGCGCGCAGCTCCGCCGCGGCAAACTGGCTGCGCGTGCCGGTCTGGCACACGACATACACCGGATCGTTCGGAGAGAGGCTCGCGAGCAGCGCGGCGGGATCGAGCGCATCGAGGGGAACATTGACCGAGCCGAAGATTCTCACGGCGCTGAACTCCTCGGGCGTGCGCACGTCCAGCAGATGGACTCCGGGCGCGCGCAGCGCTTCGGCGAGCTGTTTCGCGGACACGCTTCGCACCGCGACCTCCGGCGCGGCCGGCTTCCCGAGCGCGGCCGCGACCCCAGGCGTGCCCGCCCCGCCTTCGAGGTTGGCCGGGACCGCCTCGTGGATGCGCGCAGGCATGGGCAGGTTGAGATTGTCCATGATCGACAGGAACTCCTCGCGGGTCTTGCCCGCGACCCGTGCGTTGAAGCGCTTTTCCTCGCCGATGCTGCTCACCCTGCGTCCCTTGTAGTCGTGGGCCGGATAGACGAGGATCTGCTCGTCGAGCGCGAAGAGTTTCTCGGTGATGCTCGTCCACAGCGCCGCCGCGCTCCCGTTCTGGAAATCGGTGCGGCCGCAGCCGCCGATGAGCAGGGTGTCGCCCGTGAAGACCCGGTCGCGCCACAAGTAGGAGACGCTTCCCGGCGTATGCCCGGGGGTGGCGATCGTGAGAATTTCCTCGTTCCCGAATAGGATCACGTCGCCGTCACTGAGCAGGCGGTCGTAGCCCTGCGCATTGCAGTCCCGGCAGACCGCGGTCTGCGCGCCGGTCGCCTGCTTGAGAGCGTGCGCGGCGGTCACGTGGTCGGCGTGCACGTGGGTCTCGAGCGTGTACTTGAGAGCGAGGCTGTGCTCGCGCAAGAGGCGCACGTCGCGCTCGACCTGCTCGGTGACCGGATCGATCAACACCGCATCGTGGCTCGAGTCGTCGGCGATGAGATACGTGAGAGTGGACGAAGCCGGGTCGAAGAGCTGTTTGAAAAACATGGCATTCTCCGCATTCGGACGCACGCGTCCGCTCAGGGCAGGGCCTTCAGCAGCTCCCCGGCGGCGTGCGCGATCGCGCTCTGGTCTAGCCGGGCGAGGGACAGGCCTCGGGCTTCATCATAGTGCAGATAGTTTTGCCCGGCTGCGCGCAGGTAGGACGGGTCATAGTGGGTGAGGAGCAGGTCTGCGACCAGCTCGCCCCAGGCGGACGAGTCGGTCTGCGCGAGCCAGCGCCCAATCACGGCGCGGCCGTAGCGGCTGGTCAGACATTGCAGCTTCTCCTTGAGCGCTTCGGGCTCTTCCAGAAGATGCCGGTATTCCTCGATCAGAAAGCGCACGCGCTCGGGCAGAGGCGCCTCGAGGCGCAGGCACTCGCCCTCGCGCATGCGGGCTAGGAGCTGCGCAGGCACCTGGAGCTGGCCGATTTTCTTGCTTTCCGCCTCGACGAAGACCGGGCGCGCCGGATCGAGATGCTTCAGCGCGTTCCACACCAGGCTGTCGAACATCTTCTGCGAGGGCTGCGGTTCGCCCGGAAGCTCGCCGAGCAGCGAGCCGCGGTGGCGGGCGAGGCGCTCCAGATCCAGCACCTGCGCGCCTTGCGCCGCGAGCGCGGCGAGGAGCCGGCTCTTGCCGCTGCCGGTGGCTCCGCACATCACCTGGAACCGGAAACGCTGCGGCGTCCGATCGAGCTGCGCCATGACTTCGCGACGGTACGCCCGGTACCCGCCCTCGAGGGTCGCCGCGTCCCAGCCGACCTGGCGCAGCACGTAGGCCATTGCCGCGGAGCGTTGCCCGCCGCGCCAGCAGTAGACGAGGGGACGCCAGCCGTGCCTGCGTCCGCGGAACCGCTCATCGATGTGCCGCGCGATGTTCTTCGCGACGAGCGCAGCGCCGATTTTCTTTGCGTCGAACGGGGAGATCTGCTTGTAGAGCGTGCCCACGTGGGCGCGCTCGGCGTCGTCCAGCACCGGGCAGTTCACGGCTGCCGGCACGTGGTCGAGCGCGAATTCAGCGGGCGAGCGCACGTCGATCACCTCGTCAAAGGCATCGAGCTGTGCTACCGTAACGGCGTCCAATCGTTTCAGTTCCATCCCTAATTTTATCCATGAACGCGCCCGCCGATCTCATCCGCCTGACGCGGTTCTCCCACGGGGGCGGCTGCGGCTGCAAGATTGCGCCGGCCGTCCTCTCCGAGATCCTCGCCAAGACCCCGATCCGCGGGCTGCCGAAGGACCTGCTCGTGGGGATCGAATCGAGCGACGACGCGGCGGTGTACCGCCTGAACGACGAGCAGGCGATCGTCGCTACCACCGATTTCTTCACGCCTATCGTCGACGACCCCCATGACTTCGGCCGCATCGCAGCGACCAACGCGCTCTCGGATGTGTATGCGATGGGCGGCAAGCCGATTTTCGCGCTCGCCATCGTAGGCATGCCGCTCGAAAAGCTGCCGGTCGAGGTGATTCAAAGGATCATCTCCGGAGGAGAGTCGGTGTGCGCGCAGGCCGGGATCCCGATCGCGGGCGGCCATTCAATCGACACGCTCGAGCCGATTTACGGCCTCGTGGCCATCGGCGTCGTGCACCCGAAGAAGGTGAAGAGGAACGACCGCGCGCGCTCGGGCGACGCTCTCATACTCGGCAAACCGCTCGGGGTGGGCATCCTTTCCGCCGCTCTGAAAAAAGGCAAGCTATCCGCTTCAGGCTACAAGCAGATGGTGGAGATCACCACGCAGCTCAACACCCCCGGCACCGCGCTCGCCGAGCTGGAGGGCGTTCACGCGCTCACCGACGTCACCGGCTTCGGCCTCGCGGGGCACCTGCTCGAGATTTGCCGCGGATCGAAGCTCGGCGCCGAAATCCGCTTCGACGATCTGCCGGTCCTGCCCGAGGCGCTCGAATGGGTGAAGGAGGGCACGGCCACCGGCGCCTCCGACCGCAACTGGAAAGGGTACGGACACGAAGTGCGCATGCCCGCGGGCGCGCCCGACTGGAAGCGCCAGCTCATCAGCGACCCGCAGACGAGCGGAGGATTGCTCGTCGCGTGCGCTCCCGCGGCGGAAAAACGCGTGGTGGAGGAATTTCTCAGGCAAGGTTTTCCCCTCGCTCGCCGCATCGGATCGATGCGGGCGGGCGACTCGGCCCTTGCGGTCACTTAGGCGGCGCGATCACCATCGCCGCAAGCCGCCGCCACACGTTTTCCAGGAGAATCGGCTGCGCCTCGGCGACCAGGTGCAGGTTGTCCGCCTGAAACATCTCGCGCTCGTTGGGCACGCCTTCCAGCAGGAAGGGCACGAGCGGGACGCGCTCGTCGTGGGCGACGTCGCGGAACGCTGCGCGAAAAGCGTTGACGTATTGCGCGCCGTAGTTCGGCGGAAGCAGCATCCCGACGAGTATCACGCGCGCGCCCTGGCGCTTCGCCGCCTGTACGATGGCCGCCAGATTGACTTTCATCTGCGCGATGGGCAGCCCGCGCAGGCCGTCATTCGCGCCGAGCTCGACGATCACGATCGCGGGCTTGGTCTTGGCGAGCGCAGCGCCGATGCGCGCCGCGCCGCCGGCGGAGGTCTCGCCGCTGATGCTCGCGTTGACCACGGTATAATTTGACTTTCTTTGCTTGAGCCGCTCGCCGAGCAAGGCTACCCAGCCGGCGCTCTGGGGGATCCCGTAGGCGGCGGAGAGGCTGTCCCCGTATACGAGGATGGTCGGCGCGGCGAGCCCCGTCCCACTGGAGGCGAGCAGGACCGCGAACAGAATCGATCTCATGCCTGATTTTTCCCGACCCATCGTCTTGGCCACTGGGCTCTCGAAGGTCGTCCAGCTGAACGAAAGTACGGCGAACGGTACGCCGGGCGCCGACGAGCTGGTTATTTTGCAGGACATTTCGCTCGAGGTCATGCCGGGCGAGGCGGTGGCCATCGTGGGCGCCTCGGGATCCGGCAAGTCGACCCTTCTTGGCCTGCTCGCGGGGCTGGATACGCCGAGCTCGGGCGCCGTGCAGCTCGACGGTGCGGATCTCTTCGAGCTCGACGAAGACGGGCGCGCTGCGCTCCGGGCGAGGCTGCTCGGCTTCGTGTTCCAGTCGTTCCAGCTGCTCCCGGCGCTGAACGCGCTGGAGAACGTGATGCTTCCGCTGGAGCTCGCGGGCGAAGCGGGCGCGGCGGACCGGGCGGCGAAAATGCTAGCGCGCGTGGGCCTCGCCGAGCGGCTGCGGCACTACCCTAAGACGCTCTCGGGAGGCGAGCAGCAGCGAGTGGCGCTGGCGCGCGCCTTCGTCACTCAGCCGAAGCTCCTCCTTGCCGACGAGCCCACCGGGAATCTCGACGCCGCGACCGGCGCGGGCGTGATCGAGCTCATGTTCGAGATGAACGCAGAAGCGCGCACGACGCTCGTGTTGGTAACGCACGACGAGGCGATCGCCGGACGCTGCCGCCGGAAGATCAGGCTCGTCGCCGGGCGGATCGACGGCGAGGGCTGAAGCGGTGCTGCGCCTCGCCCTCCGCATGCTCCTGCGCGACTGGCGCGCGGGGGAGCTCCGCGTGCTCGCGCTGGGACTCGTGCTCGCCGTGGGCGGGGTAGCCAGCGTCGCCTTCTTCGCCGATCGCGTGCGGCAGGCGCTCACGCGCGAAGCGCACCAGGTGCTCGGCGCCGATATGCTGATGACGGCCGATCATGCCTGGGCTTCGGAGTTCCGCGACGAGGTCGCGCGGCGCGGGTTGAGGCGCGCCGAGAGCATGAACTTCGTCAGCATGGCGCGTGCAGGCAACGAAACGCTTCTCGCAGCGGTGAAGGCGGTGTCGCCCGGCTACCCCTTGCGCGGCAAGCTGCGCATCGCCCCCGGCCTGAATTCACCGGACGCGGAGACCGATGCGGTTCCGCCGCAGGGCACGGCGTGGCTCGACGAAAGGATGATGGCGGCCCTCAAGGTCCGCCGCGGTGACGCGGTCGAAGTCGGACGAGCGCGCCTTCGCGTCGGTGCCGTGCTGACGCTCGAGCCCGACCGCGGCGTATCCTTCATGAATTTCGCGCCGCGCCTGATGATGCGGCTCGACGATCTGCCCGCCACGGGTCTGGTGCAGCCGGGAAGTCGCATCAACTATCAGCTGCTCGCCGCGGGCGAGCGCGAAGGGATCCGGCAGTTCGAGCAGTGGGCGAAGGCGCGCTTGGGCCGGGGCGAGCGCATCGACAGCCTGGAGAACGCGCGGCCCGAGGTGCGCGCTGGCCTGGACCGCGCACAGAGCTTCCTCGGGCTCACCGCCATGCTGGCCGTGGTCTTGTCCGCGGTGGCGATCGCGCTGGGCACGCGGCGCTATACGCAACGGCACCTCGACGGCTACGCTGTGATGCGCTGCATGGGGGCGACGCAATCGCGGCTCTTCGCCCTGTTCGCCTGGGAGTTTCTGGTACTCGCGCTCGCCGCCTCTCTGATCGGCTGCGCGCTCGGGTTTGCCGTGCAGAGCTTGGTCGCTTGGTGGCTTGCGGCCCTGATACCGGGTGCCTTGCCGCCGCCGGGCCCCTCCCCTGTTTTGCAGGGTATGGCGACGGGGCTCGTGCTGTTGCTTGGGTTTGCTTTGCCGCCCCTGCTCCAGCTCAAGGATGTACCGGCGCTGCGCGTGATCCGTCGCGACGTCGGCCCTCCGAGGCAAGGGGTGCTCGCTGTATACGTAGTGGGACTGGCTGCGGTGTTCGGGCTGCTGCTCTGGCAGGCGGGCGAGCTGAAGCTCGCGGGCTACGTGTTCGGCGGTTTTGCGGCCGCGTTCGGCCTTTTCGCGGCGATCGCCTACGCAGCGCTGGGGTTGATCGGCCGGTTCGGTCGGACCGGCAGCGTCTCCTGGCGTTACGGCCTGGCGAACCTCCGGCGGCGCCCGCGTGCCAACGCCGTGCAGATCGTCGCGATCGCGGTGGGACTCACGGCGATCCTGCTCCTCACCATGATCCGGGGCGATTTACTCGATGCTTGGCGCGGGCGGCTCCCGCCCGACGCGCCCGACCGGTTTCTCGTCAACATTCAGCCGGAGCAACGAGAGCCTCTGGCCGAATTCCTCGAGCGCAGCGGCGTGAGGCGCCTGCAGACGTTTCCCATGGTGCGCGCACGGCTGGTTGCCATCAACCGAAAGCCTGTGGGTGCGGAAGATTATCCGGACGAGCGCGCGAAGCGCCAGATCGAGCGCGAGTTCAACGTGACCTACCTGCGGGCTTTGCCGCCCGAGAACAAGGTCACCGAGGGCGCCTGGTTCGGATCCGAGGATCTCGAGCGCGGCGCCGTCTCGGTGGAGCATTGGATCGCTGAGCGCTTCGGCATCCGGCGCGGCGATGCGCTCGAATTTCTCTCGGCGGGCCGCAGCTTCTCCGCGCCGGTCACGAGCGTGCGCAAGCTCGATTGGGACTCGATGCGCCCGAATTTCTTCTTCATCACCACCCCGGCATTGCTCGAGGGTTTCCCGGCGAGCTACGTAGCGAGCTTTCATGCGCCTGCAGGGGACGCGCTGCTGACCCTGCGCCTGTCGCAGGCGTTTCCCAACCTCACGGTGATCGACGTGAGCGTGATCCTGCGGCAGGTGCAGTTCGTGATGGACCAGCTGATCGGGGCGGTGCAGCTGGTGTTCCTGTTCGCGCTCGGAGCCGGCGTTCTGGTGCTGTACGCGGCGCTGCTCGCGACCCAGGACGAGCGCACGCACGAGGCGGCGGTGATGCGCGCGCTCGGGGCGAGCCGCGCCCAGGTGCTCGCCGCGCAGCGCACCGAGTTCGCCGTGCTCGGCGCGATCGCAGGGCTCCTCGGCTCGCTCGGCGCGACCGCGATCGGCTGGACGCTCGCGACACGCGTGTTCCAGCTCGATTTCATCTGGAACGCCTGGATCTGGCTCGCCGGCCCCGCTCTCGGGCTCGCCTGCATCGTCCTGAACGTCTGGGCGGGCGCGCGCGCGGCCTTGAGCCGTCCGCCGATGGCGGCGCTGCGGGAGGTCGTTTGAGCGAGGCTCGGCACCACCATCGCGACTTGTGGATCACCTGCATGTCACGAGCGATGCGAGTGACCGGAGTCGAGGCCGGCCTGCAGCAAAGCTTTACAATAGCTTGTTCAAGGCAGATGACTGAATGAGAAATCGGAAAGACTGATGGTCGAGACCTTTCTTGTCATTGTTGTGCTGCTCGCGGTCGCAATCATCGTGCTTCAGTTCGTGCTGCTCGCTCGCGGCGGGTCGAGGGCATCGCGCGAAGACTTCGAGAGGCTGACAAGAGAATTGCGCGGGGACATTGCCGATGGGCGCAGAGAGGCTCAGGACGCTGCGCAGAAGCAGCGCATAGAAGTTTCCGCAAGATTTGCCGAATTTTCACAGCCTCTTCTGGTGCAGATGGCGGCCCTTACTGAAACGAACGAGCAACGCCTTCGAGAGGTCCGCAACACTCTCGAATCTAAGCTGAAGGATTTGCAGACGGAAAACGCCTCCAAATTGGATGAAATGCGAAAGACTGTGGACGAAAAGCTCCACGTGACGCTGGAGAAGCGACTTGGGGAATCGTTCAAGCAAGTGAGTGACCGGCTGGAACAAGTACACAAGGGGCTCGGTGAGATGCAGGCGCTGGCGGCCGGCGTGGGTGATCTCAAACGCGTCTTGACAAATGTGAAAACGCGCGGCACTTGGGGTGAAGTGCAACTCGCCGCACTGCTGGAGCAGATGCTGACTCCCGACCAATACGCCGTGAACGTCGCAACGCTGCCGGGATCGGCCGAGCGCGTCGAATTTGCGATCCGATTGCCGGGGCGCAGCGGTGGTGAACCGGTGTGGCTCCCAATCGACTCCAAGTTTCCGACCGAAGACTATGAACGCTTGCTCGCGGCGCAGGATCGAGCCGACTCGCAGGATGCGGATGAGGCGGGGAAGGCTTTGGAAAATCGCATCAAGCTCGAAGCGAAAGCCATTCACGAGAAATATATCGGGCCGCCATATACAACCGATTTCGCATTTCTGTTCGTACCCACCGAAGGGTTGTATGCAGAGATAATCCGCCGGCCGGGTCTCGCAGATTTCGTGCAACGCGAATACCGCGTAACGATTGCCGGTCCCTATAATCTTTCGGCCTCGCTGAGTGCGCTGCAAATGGGCTTCCGTACGCTTGCGATCGAGCAGCGTTCGAGCGAAGTGTGGGAATTGCTGTCGGCCGTGAAAACCGAGTTTGGCAAATTCGGCGATGTCCTGGCGAAGACCAAGGACCAACTGGAGACAGTGACCAAGTCGATAGGCCAGGCTGAGATCCGCACGCGTCAGATGGCAAAAAAGCTGAAGGACGTCGAGATGCTTCCTGCGTCGAGCACCACGAAGCTGCTCGGCGAACTGAACGCGCCGGACGAGGACGACGAGGCCGCCTAACGGTGTGCCCGCTTAAGAGGGGCATTGGAAATGGTTTTAGAAACCCCTAGAGACCGCGAGATTGACAATCGCGCCCGCTGCGACACTCTGCTCGAAGTGATGCGTAACCGGCTGACGACGCGCCAGTTCGATCCGGGTTGCGTCGTGCCGCGTGAGCACTACGATCTGATCCTGGAGGCTGCCCGGCACGCGCCCTCCGGCGCGAACGCCCAGCCCTGGCACTACATCATCGTCACCGATCCCGAAACCAAGAAAAAGATCGCCGACTATTTCGTCGAGGAGCAGCGCCGTCGCGCCAAGCTCAAGATGAAGTTTCCCACGCCGAACTACCGCGGGCTCGAGACGGCCCCCGGGATGATCGTGGTGGTCGCGGACTTCCGCTTCACGCGCGCCTTTCCCGTGCTCATGGACGGGAGCGATCTCGACCGCCAGTACCACGAGAACGCCGAGCGTATCCTGCTGCAGAGCGTGGCGGCTTCGACCATGTCCGCGCACCTCGCAGCGGCCGCTCTCGGCTACAACGTCTGGTGGGTGACCGCGATCGGCCAGGAGACGGCGCAGAAGGCGATGCGTCCCTTGCTCGGTGTACCGGAGGAGCTCTCGATCATCGACATCTTCTGCTTCGGCTCCGCGGCGAAGACGCCTTACAAGCGCTGGAAGAAGAAGCTCGACGAGATTCGCAGCTGGGACCGCTTCGACATGAAGCAGTTCATGACGCTCGATCAGATCGGCGAGTGGATCAGGGAAACGCGGCACAAGGTGATGTACCGCGATGAGTCGAAAATCGACTAGACTGGCCGATCGCAGCTCAGCCAAAGGACCAAAACGGTGAAAACCTTTTTCCTTCGCATCTTTGCAGTTTGCGCCGCGGGGCTCTTCGCCGCCGCCGCATCGGCCCAGCAGGACTTCTCCAAGGTCGAGATCCAGACCGAGAAGCTCTCCGACACGGTATATATGATGACGGGCTCCGGCGGGAACATCGGCGTTTCGGTCGGCGAGGACGCCGTGTTCGTGATCGACGACCAGTTCGCGCCCCTCACGCCCAAGATCCAGGCCGCTATGGCGAAGCTCAGCTCCAAACCCGTCAAGTTCGTACTGAATACGCACTGGCATTTCGATCACACCGGCGGCAACGAGAACCTCGGCAAGGCCGGCGCAATCATCGTCGCGCACGAGAACGTGAGAAAGCGGCTTTCGTCCGAAGGGTTCATCGAGTTCCTGGGCATGAAGACCAAGCCCGAGCCGGCAGTCGCGCTGCCCGTGGTGACCTTCACGCGCGACATCACCTTCCGTCTCAACGGCGACGAGCTGATGGTGACCCACGCTCCGCGCGCCCATACCGACGGCGACAGCATCGTACGGTTCGGGAAGAGCAACGTCGTCCACATGGGCGACACCTTCTTCAACAAGCTCTATCCGTTCATCGACACCTCGAGCGGCGGCACCGTCGCCGGTGTCTTGGCCGCGGTTGACGGGGTTCTCAAGACGGCAGGCGAGGGCACGAAGATCATCCCCGGACACGGCCCGCTCGGGAACAAGGCCGATCTCAAGGCCTACCGCGACATGCTGGCGGCGGTTTCCGGGAACATCCGGGGGCAAATCAAGGCTGGCAAGACGCTGGAGCAGGTAATCGCTTCCAAGCCCACCGCGAAGTACGACGAGGTCTGGGGCAAGGGGTTTCTTGCACCCGAGAAGTTCGTCGAGATGCTCTACGGGAACCTGAAGAAATAAGCGCCGCCAAACGAACCGGGCGCGGCCTAGGCCGCGCCCGGTTTTCGTGCCCTTTCGCCTACTCGGCTACGGGCAGGCGGGTGGGTTTACAGTCTGCGCGGCGTTGCCCGCGTCGATGGTCGCGGTGCCACCAACACTAGCATCGCAGATGTCCTCTCCCGTACCAGTCAATGTGCAGGTGAACGGTCGAGGCGTTGTTTGAGGTGTTGGGGGTACGTGGTCCCAGAAATTGTTTCTGGCGGAAACCGCGACCGGGGCCCCCACATAGAGATCGACAAACCCATTACAGCTGACCGTGTTTCCACCCATGCTGCCTGCCGATCCGCCGCCTAGGTCAACGCCGGCGATCTCGTACTCGATGCCGAACCCATTGCCCGTGATGACGTTGTTTTCCACCTTGCTCCCGGCGCCGCCCGTCACGAAAGCGAGGCCCTCGCCGGAGCTCGGTGCGTTGTTCACGATCCGATTCCCCGTGATCACGTGGTTCGTCGAGGGAGTCGACGGGGTAGCGCCGTCATCAGAGACATATACTCCGACGACGTGGGTCGCACCCGTGACCGTATTGTTCCGCAAAGTCACAGTGCTATTGCTCAGGAAGAGGCCATAGCGGCCCGACAATGCGGGGTTGTCGTTGGTGATCGTAAACCCGGCGATCGTCGATCCCGTACCAGGGTGTACCGCCGCGCTGGTGCCGGCAGCGAACGTCGGTACTTGTCCGCCACCGACGATGCTGGTGCCGACGCCTTTGTTGGCTTCGTTCCCGATCAGCAGCACGCCCGTCGGGACCGTGATCGGAAAGACCTCAGGCGTGCTCAGACTCGAAGCATCGTAAATGCCCGGTGCGACCTGAACCGTGGCGCCGCTTTTGGCTACCGTCATCGCGTGAGTGATGGTCTTGAACGGCGAGGCCTGCGTTCCAGGATTCGTATCCATGCCAGTGGAGACGTCCACGTAGAGGGTCACGCTGGCACAGGGGTTCGACGCCAGAGCCGCCGGGGTCGCGTTGATGGTCGCGAAGCCGGAGGAATCGAAGATGTCGTTTCCCGAGCTGGATCCGCGCGTCGGAGGTGCGTGGTCCCACATATTGCTTGCGGCGGTAATCATGATCGCGCTCGGGGCGAACGACACCAGGTTGTTCTGGGCATTGCAGGAGATCACGTTTCCGCCTGCGCTGCCCGCCGATCCGCCCCCTAGATCGCCGCCGGCGACATCGTACTCGACGCCGAACCCGTTGCCGGTGATGACGTTGTTCTCCACCTTGCTGCCGACTCCGCCCTTGCTGAAAGCGAGACCCGAGCCCGCGCTCGTGCCTCCGTTGTTCACGATCCGATTTCCCGTGATCACATGGTTCATCGAGGCATCGACATAGACGCCGAAGTGATGGGTCGGACCGATGACCGTGTTGTTCCGCAGAGTCACGTTGCTGTTGTAGAGAATGAGGCCACGACGGTCAGTGAATGAACCGTTGTTGGTGATCGTAAACCCGGCGATCGTCGATCCCGTGCCGGGGAGTAGCGTAACGCCGATGCTTCCGGCGGTGGCTCCTGGCGCCAATCCGCCCCCGACGATGCTGGTGGGCGTGCTTCCGCCGCCCTTGTTGGTTTCGTCCCCGATCAGCAGCACACCCGACGGGACCGTGATTGGGAAGGTCTCGCCGCTGGTGTACGTGCCGGCGGCAACGTTAACCGTCGTGCCGCTCCTCGTGGCCACGCTCATCGCGTGAGTGATCGTCTTGAACGGCGAGCTCTGCGTCCCGGAGTTCGTATCCACGCCTGTGGAGGCGTTCACGTAGTAGATCGTCGCGGGGTCGTCGTGGTGCTTGTTCTTTTTCCAGGGGCAGGCGGCAAGGACAAGCGCCGCCAGGATGACGACGGGAATTCGCAGATACGCGGAAGTGCTCATGGGGTCCTCCCCCCTTTTTGGGTTGCCCGTCAATTTCTCGCCTTCTTGCGTTAACGTCAAGGAACCTTGACGCGGGTCCCAAAAAACTCGACACCTTCCGGTAATTTTCCGCAGTGCTGGAAGAACTCGACGCATTCCGGTAATTTTCCGCAGTTTGTGAACCCGCCTGGAGGTCGGCGATCGCGGTCGTGGTTCCTCGGGAGACAAAGCGCGTCTGCCGTCGTCGCGGGCCGTTCCGGGATCGCCCGGAAGTCGTTGTGTATCATGGCGCCATGCCGTGGCTTGTATCCGCGTGAAATTGGCTTGATGCGGGCGACCGAGTCGTCAAGCCGCGAAGTGCAACGCGCGCAGATTTCCGCCCTCCGCGAAGGCGCTCTCGCCTCCCTAGGGCTGCTCGTCGGTATTGTGCCCTGGGGGATCGTGGCGGGCGTCGCGATGGTGAGCGCCGGCTTGACGCAGCCGCAGGCTGTCGCGATGAGCGTGCTCGTTTTCGCGGGCACGGCCCAGCTCGCCGTGCTTCCGCTCCTTATCGCAAGAGCACCTCTGTGGGTGATGATCGCGACGGCCCTCGTCGTGAATCTCCGCTACGTCATCTACAGCGGGTTCCTCGCGCCGCACTTCGAGCATCTGCCACGCCGCTGGCGCGTGCTGCTCTCCTACGTCACGGTCGACGGGATGTTCGCGCTCTTCGCGGGACGCTATCGGCCGGACGACGGGAACCGGCACAAGCACTGGTACTTCCTGGGCGGATCGCTCGTGATGTGGTGCGCGTGGCAGCTTTCGTCGGGGATCGGCATCTTTGCCGGCGCGATGATTCCCTCGGAGTGGTCCCTCGAGTTCGCGAGCACTCTCGCCCTGATCGCGTTGCTGATACCGCTCCTCTTCGATCGCGCGGTGGCGTGGGGTGCCTTGGCGGCCGGTGGTGTTGCACTGGTCGCCGCGAGACTACCCCTGAATCTGGGACTGCTCGCAGCTATCGGGGTAGGAGTGATCGTCGGCCTCGCGGTCGCGCGGCTCGGCCCGCGCAACGGAGAGGGGAGGCGCTAGCGTGGCCGCGGAATCCTGGCTCGTCTGGGCGCTGATCGCCGGAATGGCGCTCGTCGCGTTCTTCACGCGCGCCGTGTTCATCCTCCCCGGGAGCCACCTGCGTCTTCCGCCGACTGCGGATCGGGTGCTCCGCTACGCACCGGCTGCGGCGATCATGGCGATCATCGTCCCCGATCTCGCATTAGTGCACGGCGCCTTGTCGATCTCGATCGAGAATCCGCGTCTCGTCGGCGGCCTTGTCGCGTTCGCTCTCGCCGCGGCGACGCGCAGCATCCTCGCGACGATCGTCGGCGGGATGCTGGCGTTGACGCTGGCTCGCTTGATTTGACGTCGGCCGCGAACGGGCCGAAATGCAGCCTAGTCCTCTCGATGCGGCAGTCTCATGCGCGAGACCGTCCAGCGGGTGACATCTTCTTCAGGCTCGTCGCCCACGGCCGGTGTAAGGGCTATCGCGAGGTTGGTGACGAATATTTCGTCGCCGACGATGACCGGGCTCGCCGGAAAGAGCAAACCATTCGGAGTGCCGTCGCGGTTGATTCCGCGGAATTCGCCGAGCTTGGCGACGATCCTGCCGTTCGCGTTCAGAGCCACGACCTCGTCGGCCTGATTGGTGCAGACCCACAGCAACCCACTCTCGTTGTCGAAAACGAGGCCGTCCGCGCCGTTGAGGCTCTCGGCAAAGACTGAGACTTTTCTCAGGCCGGACACCAGCTCGACCTTGAGCACACGGTCGTCACCCGTGTTGGCGACAAAGAGCGCCGTTTCGTCCTTGTTGAACGCGAGCCCGTTCGCGCCGAAGGGCGGGAAACCGGGCGTGGCGAGCAGCGGATCGTGGCTGAAGGTTTCTACGTTGCAGGTCTTTGAGCAACCCGCTACGTCGGCGATTTTGAAGACGGCACCTTGGAACGAGTCGGACACGTAAAGATTCCCGTGTCTGTCGAAGACCATCGCGTTGGGGACACGAGCGTTGTCACCGAAGGTGACAACGTCCTTGCTGCCGTCGCCCTTGGGCACGTCACGCGGACCCGGAGCGCCGATCCCAGGGATGACCGCGACGTCTTCGATCGGGGTGGTGCCGTTGAAACCCGCTGCGATGCGTTGGATCTTGGACTCGGCACCCACGAAGTCGCCGACGTTGAGGACATAGACCTTATTGTGGGCGCGATCGAATTCCAGGCCGAGCAGCGGCGTGATCCCGAAGTCGCGCGAGGCGACTAGAGTGCCATGTCGGTTGTACCGCAGCAACTTGTTCTGGTTGCCCCCGTCAAAGGTGGCGACGTAGATGTCCCCGTTTGCGGGATTGGCGGTGATCCCCTCCGGGAATCGCACTCGATCCGGGAGCACCGCGAAGGTGTCGACGTCGCGGTCGATGAACAGCCGATTGCCGTTGCCATCCGCGAGGACCGGGCCAGCGGCCATGCCGATCGAGAAAAACAGCGGAACGGCCAGAGCTGCGAGATTCTTCTTCATGTTTCCCTCCTAGGGTTGATGACCAGCAAAAGATATGGTGCGCTACTTTCTCTTGCAAACACTTTACGACGGCCCGGAATTCCACCCGGCCAGGCCTAGGGCGCGACGGACACTCCCCGCACCGCGTGGCGGGCGATCGCTCGAGCCACGAACCCCGACGCCTTGACGTCTTTGGCGAATTCTCCCAGATACTTAGCGGCAGTAGGCCGGCCCTGAGGCGTACCCACCGATTGCTGCACGGCGGTGAAGCGGCCCTCCAGCACCCGCGACCCCGGGAGCGTTTTGGCGTCGTTTACGAGCCGCGGCTTGAGTCCGGAGAGCACCTCGAGCTTGTCTTTCACGAAAATATCGTACGAACCCTGAATCCCCTGAACGCGCACGAGCGCGGCGTGCTTGAGGCTGCGGCTCAGGTACAGGTCGTAGGCGCTGTTCACCGCCACGGCGATGCGGACACCCTCCCGGTCCACTTCCGCCATCGTCCGAATGGGTGACCCCGCCGGGACCAGGTACCCCGCCTCGATTTCGAGATAGGCTGGACTGAAGGCGATCTCGCCCGCGCGCTGAGGCTCGTTGCCGAGGAAGGCGACATCCCAAGCGCTGGCTTTCACCGCATCGGCCAGCTTGCCCGCGGTCTCGAAAGCGACGAGATCGACGGGAACGCCCAGCCGCCGGCCGAGCTCCCGCCCCAGGTCGACCGCGATTCCGCGGTATTCGCCGCTCACCGGATCCTTGCCGACCAGCAGGAAATTTCCGTAGTTGATGCCGACGCGGAGCTTTCCCGTCGGAGCCAGCTCGGATCGTGCGGCGGCAGAAGGCGTCATGCGCAAGAAGATAGCACGAGCGCGCAAAAGGATGCGATGGCAGGGCGAGACCTTCTCGAACTTCCGATGTGGCTGGAGCACTCGCCCGGGAGGGTTGGCCGCGCGCTTTCAGACCAGCCAGGACAAGATCACCGGCAGCAACTCTTTCGCCCACGTCGCATCTTCCGGAACCGCCGAGAGCGCGGGGACATTTGAAAACGCGGCTATGACTTCACCGACTATCTTCGCGCGCTGAGCGGAGGAGCATTCGAGGAAGCGCTTGCGCCAGCGGGACGAGGTCGTCACGCTCACCTCGCACGCCGCAGCGCTCTTGCGGATGCTTCTTCGCTCGATCATCGTCCCGACGAAGGTCGGCCAGCGTTCCTTGTTGCGCAACCTCGCGAGGGGTGTCTTGGTCAGGATATTGAAGGTGCGCCCGCAGGAACCGCAACGGTAGCGGGGAAAGCCGTGCGCGGCGCCCCAATGCGTGACGTCGCCGGACAGGCAATGCGGGCAGGGTGGCTGCCGCGATTCGGCTATCGAGGCTGCCGCCGAAGCGAGCGCGCCTCCGAGCGTGCCGCCGCCCAAGAGTTCTCGAATGCGGCCCTGTGTGTCTTTCGGTACCGCAAGAACTTTCCTGGAACCCATTGCCTTTCGGTTCGCGCCTCAGCGAACCGCCACGCCGGTAGTCTCTCAATATGCTCGACTCGCGCGAGGGAAACGGGATTGACGAAGGTCAAGAAATTCTCTCACGGGGGTTCACGTGCTTCCCAATCGAAGGACTTTCCTGACAGATTGTTTACATCTCGGCGAATCGCCCGTGGGTTTCCACCGTCGAAGCCCAAAAAATACTTCTGTAGTCGTTACGTGTTGGCCCCGTCTCGCGCGTACGAAGTCTCTTCACCTCCTCCGCGGACGTTTGAGCGGCGGGCTCCCTCCAGCAGTTCGCCTCTGATCGAGACCCATATTCAACGGGTACATTTCGCGCATTGCTCCGCGCTCGGTCGTAAAAATATAATTTGCCGGGGTTGGAAAGCAAATCCTTTCGTTTGTGATTTCAAAAGGAGCGGAAATGAAGAGGAGAAAATTACTTGCAGCCAAAGCGAGCACGCTTGGCGTCGCTATGGCTTTCTGTGCCGTATCGGGTTACGCGTTGGCTCAAGCCACGCCTGGAGGCCACGAATTTCTTGAACGCAAACCGGGCGACGGCTTCACCTTGTTGACTCGCGGCGGCGAAATGTCTGTTTACGGCAACATCGATCTTTCGATCGACGACACGACCAAGGGTATTAGCAATTTGAGAGCCGGGAATCCGGGATTCGGAGTCCCGGGAGATGGAGTGCTCGCTCCGTTCGGCAATGGCGGCTGGATGCCGGCAATTTCGTCGAACCTTTCCTACATCGGAGTGCGCGGCTTCCAGAACACGGGAAGCCCTTCCCACCGCTTCGTGTACCAGCTTGAGACGGAGATCTCCGTCTCGGCGACGTCCGGCACCACCGAGACCAACAGCAACAACAGCAACAACGTGAAGGGCGGCCTGACATCGCGCAACACCTTCATCGGGCTGGCGGGATCCGATTGGGGAGCCCTCAAGATCGGCAAGTCGGACGCTCCCTACAAGACCTCCACCGGGCGGATGAACCCCTTCTTGGGCATGATCGGCGACTACTCGGTGGTCATGGGGAACACCGGCGGCGATAACCGCGTCGAGTTCGGCACTCGCGTGGACCACGCGATGTGGTACGAATCGCCCAACTTCGGCGGTATGACGTTCAATATCCTGGTCTCGCCCGGCCAGAACCGGGCGAACGACAGCAGCAACATCCCAGCGGGTGAATCCGACTGCGCCGGCGGCAACAGACCCGGCAGCGGCGGGACGCCCGCAGCCTGCAATGACGGGTCCTTCAGCAGCCTTTACAGCGCGAACGTCGCCTACGAGAATCAGTTGTTCTACCTCACCGGGGCCTACGAGATGCACAAGAAAGTCAACCGGACCAGCGACCTCGGATTGTTCAATGCCAACGACGTCGCGGACGAGGACGCCGCGAAGATCGGCGCGCAATTCAAGCTCCCAACTCGCACCACCATCAGCGCGATCTACGAGAACATGAAACGGCATCTCCCGCAGAACCTGGAGGATCAGGACGAACGTACTCGATCCGGGTACTGGTTGGCGCTGAGCCAAGTTCTTGGCCCCACCGACAGCTTGCACTTTGGCTGGGCGCATGCGAACAGGGCCAAAGGCGATCCGGGGCAACACAATACCCTGCCTCTGGCCGGTAACGGGACGGCCAACGCGGACAATGTGGCCAATATGTATACCGTCGCGTGGAAACACCAGATGGACAGAAATTTGGGTTACTACGCCACCTACGCGACCACGGTCAACCATACCTATGCGCACTATGACCTGGGTGCGGGCGGGCGCTCCGTGACGACCGACTGCCACGACGCTTCCAACCCGGATGCGAGCGGTTTTGATCCCGCCGGCGGCGCGCCGCGCTGCTACGCCGGGGGAAAACTCCAGGGTGTTTCCCTTGGAATGAAATACACGTTCTGAGTGTTGTATCCGCCGCAGCATCGGCGTCAATTGTGTCGAGGGGGGCGATTGCCCCCCTTGTTTTTGGTGCGTAGCCGCGCCCGATCGGTCAGTAAGCAGACCGCCCGCGAGTCGAATCAAGACCGTACGACGAATCCGGTGCCGGCGGCGCCACGGAAACACCGCGCACCGCGTGCCGTTCCATCGCCTTGGCGACGAATCCCGAGGCTTTCGCATCCTCGGCGAATTCGCGAAGGTACTTCGCGCCGGCAGGGCGTCCCTGCGGAGTGCCGATCGATTGCTGCACTGCCGAGAAGCGCCCTTGGAGCACGCGCGATCCGGGAAGTTTTTCGGCGTCCATCACGAGGCGCGGCTTGAGCCCGGCGAGCGCGTCGAGCTTGTCGTTGACGAACAACTCGTACGAAGCATCGATCGTCGGCGCCCGGAAGAGTTTGGCGCGCTGCAGGTTGCGGGTGAGGTACAGGTCGTAGGCGCTTTTCGCGTTGACGGCGACGCGCACGCCTTCGCGGTCCACGTCCTCGATCGTGCGGATCGGCGAGCCCGCCGGAACGAGGTAGCCCGCCTCGATCTCCAGATACGCCGCGCTGAAAGCGATTTCGCTCGCGCGCGTGGGCTCGTTGCCGAGGAAGGCCACGTCCCACGCGCCGGCTTTCACCGCGTCGGCCAGTTTTCCGGCGGTCTCGAAGGCAATCAGCTCGACGGGTACCCCGAGCCGTCTGCCGAGCTCCCGGCCCAGATCCACCGCGATGCCGCTGTATTGCCCGCCCGAGCGCTCCTTGTTGACGAGCAGGAAATTCTGGACGTTGATTCCGACGCGCAGTTTCCCCGTCGGCGCAAGCTCCGAGCGCGCGGCGGAGGGAGCCTGAGGCGTCGTGGCGCAGGAACACAGCATCAGTGCGGCGAGAGACATCGTTGCCAGCCGAATCATTTTGGATCCCTCTTTGAAGCGCCGGCCACCTGGTCGTCGCGCTCGCGGCGGCTATTGTAATACGTGCTAACCGGGGCGTTCAGGATGGATTTTTTCCTCGCCACGCATTCGATATATCCGCGAACGAAACTGTCGCGAAGTGCGATGAATTCTTCGTAAGTGTGAAATCTGCGCATCTCAGGTACCTGATTCATGAAATAGATCGTCACGATCACCGAGTCGCTGTCCGAGAAAATCTGCGTTATGGACAGCGTCGTTCCACTCAGTTTCTTCTTCCCTAGCGTCTGGCCCGAGAAACCCCGATCGGAGAAGTCGGCGAGCGCCGTGTTGGCGTCCGCCTTGGCCATGTCCGCCAGGCTGAGCGTGACGATCTGCTTGTCCTCGGCATATCTCGAAGGGTCGGAGCGCTCGGCTTTCAGGTTCGCGAAGTGAAACGTCCTGGGATAAGAGTAAGCCACCCGGTAGCCGTCCACCACCGAAACCCGCCCGCTTCTGTTTCCGAAGCCCACGTCACGCCACGGTTCGGCGGCTTGGGGGCGGCGGTCCAGAGCCACGGCGCGAACCCCACCCGCGAATCCGTCACAGTGAATATACGGCCGAAGTTTCAACGCATGTTCCGCTTGCAACTCGTCGGTGTGTTCCCCGGCGCAGGCCGTGCCGTACGCGATCACCGCCGAAAATAGAATCGAAGCGCAGCCTCCAGCGGCGAGCGCGACGCGCAGCAAACGACGGTTCGCCGGTCCGGTTCCACCCACATCGAGCGGTTTGCCTTCCACCCGCATACAGCTTCACCAGCCGGTAGAGGAACGCGCGAGAGCGCGAAGGGCGAGCGACGCCCCCGAGGCGACCCAGATTGCGCGGCGAAGCGCTTGCATTTTTTCCTCCCGAGCGGAAGCTTCCATATTAGAGTACACGTTCTCGGGAGAGCGCCATGGGCAGACTCGGAGGATCCCTCGTAGTGTGTGCGTTCTTGTTCGCGAACTCGTCGGCCGCGGCCGAGGATGCGGCGAGAAGCTCGTCGGACATCCGCGTCCAGGATATCGAAGTGCGGCTCTCCCAGGCGGGTCCGGTGGTGCTCCTCAAGGTCCGCAACAAGGCGATTCCGGTTTTCGTCGATGCGCTCGTCGCCGAGTCCATTCAGGGGGCGCTCACGGGACAAAAGCCTCCGCGCCCCCTGCCGCACGATCTGATGCAGACCCTGCTCGAGGCCCTCGACGCCAGGGTGTCTCAGGTCGTCATCACCTTCAAGGGTGGGATCTACTACGGGGCCCTGAGCGTCGTTGCCGGGAAGACAACCAAGATATTCGACAGCCGCTCCTCCGACGCGATCGCATTGGCGATCCGCTTCAAGGCGCTCATCCTGGTGAGCGAGGAACTGCTCGATTCCGTCGGCGTGGACTTGCCGGAACCCCGAGTGAAAGAGCTGTGACGCGGACCGAGGCTTATACTGGGAGGGTGTCCGCGGCGTAATGAACTGGCGCCGAGGTCGCCGATTCCGATCCAGTTCCTGGGAGAGTTTGCCATGCCAATCAAGAAGATCTTGATCGTCGATGATTCAGCCACCGACCGCCAGTTCCTGCTGGAAGTGTTGAGCAAGCAGGGCTATCAATGCGTGACCGCGCAAAGCGGCGAAGAGGGTATCGCCAAGTCGAAGACCGAGCAGCCGGACCTGATCCTGATGGACATCATCATGCCCGGAACCGACGGGTTCAAGGCGACGCGGGCCATCACGCGCGACGAAGCCACCAAGCACATCCCCGTGATCGTGTGCACCAGCAAGAGACTGGAAACGGACCGGGTCTGGGGCATCCGCCAGGGCGCCAAGGACTACATCGTCAAGCCGGTCGATGCCAAAGACCTTCTCGCCAAGATCGCCGCGCTCGGCTGATAGACGCCGCTCAAGCGAGCAGCACGAGCGCGAGCGCCGCGGCACCGGGTAGCGCCTGGACCCAGAGGATCTTGCGGCTCGCGGTGAAACCGCCGAATACGCCGGCAACGACGACGCAGGCGAGGAAAAAAATCTTGATCGATGTTCCCGCGTCGCCGAGAACGAGACCCCATCCGAGGCCGGTTGCGACGAAGCCGTTGTACAGGCCCTGATTCGCGGCGAGCGCCTTCGAGGCCCTGGCGAAATCAGGCGTGATCCCGAATGTGCGGAGGCCAAGGGGCTGGGTCCACAGGAACATCTCGAGGACGAGGAACCCGAAATGCAGGAGAGCGACCAGTGCTACGGCGGTATTGGCGATGGTTGTCATGGAACCCTTTCCTCCGGAGAATCCTACCCGACCCAGTCTGCAGCTTCTAGAGTTGCCAACCGATCTTGCGGTCCAGCGACCAGGGGCCGCCGCCGCGCAGTGCTATGGCGAACATGATCAGCCCCCACATCAGCGGGTATTCATAGCCGGGACCGGTCCATCCGAACTTGGGCAGATGGTGGTAGGCGATCACCGCCATTTCGATGGTGATGGCGGCGGCGAAAAAGCGCGTGAAGAGACCCAGCGCAACGCACAGCCCTCCGACGGTTTCCAGGATGATGAGAACGACGGCCAGGGGTTCCGCCGGCGCGATGCCGCGTTTGACCAGCGCGAATTGAGCAGTCGCCGTGACGCCCGCCATCAACTTGGGCCAGCCGTGCGGAAGGATCATCAAGCCCACGGTCAGGCGGATCAGCGGCCAGGTGAGCGGCGCGACCCAGTCGTAAAACGGCTTGAGCTTGGGAAACAGCAGTCTTGGTTCGTCTTGCGCGTCCATGGTCTCTCCTCCTTGGGCTTCGAGCCGCTATTCGAATGCTCCTTATTCGTCACCGTCGCCGGTCTGCTGCTGCCGCGGCGGGCATTTCGCTGAGCTGTACGAGCAGAATACACAACAATCCCCGGGCCTGGGGGCTAGATCAGCCCATCCATCACCATCACGTCGACGTAGTCGCCCGCCTTGACCGCGCCCTGCTCATGCCCGAGCACGACGAAGCAGTTTGCTTCCGACATCGAGCGCAGGATCCCCGAGCCTTGCGCGCCCGTGAGGCGCACGCTCCACTCGCCGTTCTTAAATTCCAGTATCCCGCGTTGGTATTCGGTGCGGCCGGGTTTCTTGCGCATCGCCGTCTCCGATTTCGCGCGCAGGAGAGGCAGGTCGGTGTCGTTGCGGCCCATCATCACCAGCAGTGCCCCGCGCACGAAGTGGTAGAAGGTCACCATGACCGCGACGGGATTGCCGGGAAGGCCGAAGAGATACGCCGATTTCCCGTGCGCACGGATGCGACCGAAGGCCATGGGGCGGCCCGGGCGCATGGCGATTTTCCAGAAAACGACTTCGCCCAGTTTCGCCATCATCTGCCTGGTGAAATCGGCTTCGCCCACGGATACGCCGCCCGAGGTCACCACCGCGTCGGCAACTGCCGCGGCCGTGCGGAAGGCGGTCTCGAGCTTTTTCGGGTCGTCACGCACGACGCCTAGGTCGGTCACCTCGCAGCCGAGGCGTTGCAGCATGCCCCATAGCGTGTAGCGGTTGGAGTCGTACACTTCGCCGGCCTTGGGTTTCCTTCCGACCGACACCAGCTCGTCGCCCGTGGAGAAGAACGCCACTTTCAGTCTCCGCCGCACGCTCACTTCGCCGATGCCGAGCGAGGCGATGAGTCCGATATCGGCGGGGCGCAGCATCCGGCCGGCGTGTAAGGCGGGCCTGCCTTTCTGCAAGTCTTCGCCCGCGAACCTTCGGTTCTGCCCGGGCTCCTGCCCGGGCGGGATCGTGATGCGCTTGCCGTTCGCCGTCACGGCTTCCTGGATGACGACAGTGTCGGTGCTCTTAGGCATCACGGCGCCGGTCATGACGCGCACGCACTCGCCGCGCTTCACTTCACCCGTGAACTCCCTGCCGGCGTACGCGCTGCCGATCTCCGTGAGCGTCACCGGTTCGCCCGTGCCGAGATCGTCGCTGCGAACGGCGTAGCCGTCCATCGCCGAATTGTCGTGCGAAGGGACGTTGATCGGAGAGACGACGTCTTTCGCGAGCACGCGCCCGAGCGCGGCGCGCACGCGAAGCTTCTCGACGCCGGACACCGGATTGACGAACGAGCGAATGACTTCGTTCGCCTTTGCGACCGGCAGGGCGTCCGGGTCGTAGCCGCTGGTGCAGGAGATGACTTCTTTTAGAGTCGCCACGCGCGAATTATCGCGCTTTATCGGATTGTTGAACGACTTTGGCTCAAGCCGGCGGCGCGCTTTCCCAGGTCTGCAGCTCTTCGCGCGTATTGATATTGGAGAACGCCTCCGGCTCGTCGTCGAATCCGACTTCCACGACGTTGAGCGTCCCATACCAGGCGTCGATCTTGCGCCCCCCGTCTTTCAGAAAATCTGCGAGGTGATCGAGAACCGCGCGGCGCATGAGCGAGAACACCGGGTGGGGCTGTTTGCCCGTCTTCGCCACGGCGAGCTCGGCGCCGGTTTCGTCGATGCGCCGGTACAGCCGCTCGATCAGGTCTGCGGGGAGAAAGGGTGAATCGCAGGGCACGGAGGCGAGAAACGGTCGTTTGGAGACCGACAGTCCAGCGTGCAGTCCTGCGAGCGGCCCTGCATAGCCTCCGATCGCGTCGCTCACCACGCGCACGCCGAAGGTCTTGTACTCCTCGTGGTTCTGGTTGGCGTTGATGATGATGCCGCCGACCTGCGGGGCGAAGCGCTCGTACACATGATCGACGAGGCGTTTGCCGCGAAAGGCCTGCAGGCCCTTGTCCACGCCGCCCATGCGGCTGCCTTTGCCGCCCGCGAGGATCAATCCGGTGACCGAGGACTGCACGGCGCGCTCGCTAGCGAAACTCTGAGTAGGTCAAGCCGCCGGTGCCCGGGCAAAAGACCTCACGCCACCATCGTCGGCGCGACCGTTTTCCTGAAGCGGTGCTTGCCGGTGAACAGCAGGTAGTGTTTCCCGCCCGCCGCGCGGCCGATCATGGTGATACCGACCTGGTTGGCGATTTCGTGGCCCATCTTGGTAAGACCCGAGCGGGAAACGAGGAAAGGGATGCGCATCTGCGCGGCCTTGATCACCATCTCCGAGGTGAGGCGACCCGTGGTGTAGAAGATCTTGTCCGAGCCGTCCACGCCGTCGAGCCACATCTGTCCGGCGATCGCGTCCACGGCGTTGTGCCTGCCGACGTCCTCGACGAAGTAGAGGATCGCGACGCCGTCGGCCGTGTTGCTTGCCAGGGAGCAGCCGTGTACCGCGCCCGCCTCCTTGTAGATAGCCTCGTGGCGGCGCACCGCGTCGAGCAGGGCATGAAGCGCGTCTTCGGTGAGCACCACGTCGTCGCGCAGCTTGATCGAATCGATCTCCACCATCAGATCGCCGAACACCGTGCCCTGGCCGCAACCGGTGGTGACGGTGCGTTTCTCAATCCTTTTTTCGAGCCCTTTGAGGGGCGTGTGCGTCGTGATCGCAACGGAGGCCGTTTCCCAGTCCACCTGCACCGCGGCGATTTCGTCGATAGATTTCACCAGGCGTTGGTTGCGCAGGTAGCCGATGGCGAGCGCCTCGGGTGCCTGGCCGAGGGTCATCAGCGTGACTACTTCGCGCTTGTCCACGTAGAGCGTGAGGGGATGCTCGCCCGCTATGGGCGTCGGCACGACCTCGCCGCGCTCGTTGATCGCCTCGACTTCGAAGGTGAGGGGTTTCGAAGCCTGGGTGAGCTTGAGACGGTGCGGCGTTTTCATCCGCCTATGTAGGACATCTCGATCTTGCGCAGTTTGGCCGTCTCCGCGGTGCGGATCTCGGAATACCGGTCGGCACGCGCCTCCCAGATGCGCGCGATTGCGCGCGAGATCTCATCGACGGACGAGCCGCCGCGCAGCAGCCCGCGCAGGTCGTAGCCCGCCGTGGCGAAAAGGCAGGTATAGAGCATGCCCTCGGTGGAGAGGCGAGCGCGAGTGCAGGTGCGGCAGAAGGCCTGCGTCACGGAGGAAATCACGCCGATCTCCCCCGACCCGTCCCGGTAACGCCAGCGCTCGGCGACTTCGCCCGTGTAGTTCGGCTCGACCGGCTCGAGGGGCATTTTCTCGCCGATCATGCGGACGACCTCGGCCGAGGGCAGGACGTCGTCCATGCGCCAGCCGTTGGTTGCGCCGACGTCCATGTACTCGATGAAGCGCACGATGTGGCCGCTGCCCTTGAAGTAGCGCGCCATCGGGATGACCGAATCCTCGTTCGCGCCGCGCTTCACCACCATGTTGATCTTGATCGGCGCGAGCCCCGCGGCCGCGGCCGAATCGATGCCGTTCAGCACTTCGGAGACCGGAAAGTCGGCGTCGTTCATCCTGCGGAATACCTTCTCGTCCAGCGAGTCGAGGCTGACGGTGACGCGCTTGAGTCCCGCGGCCTTCAACGCACGCGCTTTTTTCGCGAGGACCGAGCCGTTGGTGGTGAGCGTAAGGTCGAGCCCCGGAATGTCGGCGAGCATCTCGATCAGGCGCTCGAGGTTCCTGCGCAGGAGCGGCTCGCCTCCGGTCAAGCGGATTTTCTCGACCCCGTGGCCCTTGAAAACGCGCGCCAGCCGGGCGATCTCCTCGAAGCTCAGCAATTCGCTCTTCGGGAGAAACGCGTAGTCGGGGCCGAACACGTCGCGCGGCATGCAGTAGATACAGCGGAAGTTGCAGCGGTCGGTGACCGAGATACGCAGGTCGTGCAGCCTCCGGCCGAGCGCATCCCTCCCGGAACGCTCGGATCCGCCCGATTCCCCCTCCGTGGGAAGGGGTTTTGTCCTGCGCCCGTCGTTGATAGGGATGACGCGGTCCGTCATGGCTTGCGTAGCCGCATCATGAAATGCGGTTCATAATTCACCGTTTCCTCAACCGCTGAGTATAGCTGCAAAATGCCCTACCCAAACCTCGCCATCGCCGTCGTCATGCAGCGTACGCTGCTGGACAATCACTGGCAGGCGGAGAAATGGGAGCCGATCGGCGTACTGACCGATTCGAGCGAGCCCGGCTCGGAGGCGCGCGTGCTGCGGCAGGACGGCGTGAGCACGCAATGGCTGCACCCGGGATTCAAGCTGGAGCTGTTCCACGACGAGTCGGAAGGGTATTACCTCAACCTCTACTCGCCGCAGCCCTACGTGTTCGTGAATTGGCTCGATGAGGACGGGAAGGGCGTGCCGCAATCGGTGACGGTGAGCTACAACGAAGCGGCGCGCCAGATGGACGGCGGAGCGCGAGTGGACGGCGTGCCGATGCCGGCCGAATGGATTTCCTGGCTTGCCGAGTACGTTGAGAAGCACTACAGGCCTGAGCCGAAGAAAAAGCGCAGCCGGCCGCCTTCGTTCAAAGGCGCGAAGAGAGACGCCGCGTGAGCACGCGCAAGGAGCCGTTCCTGTCGCGCTGGTCGCGGCGCAAGCTCGATTCGGCGAAGGACCCGGCTGCGGCGGCGGTCGCACCGGAAATCAAGGCATCTCCGGCCGCCGTACCCGCCGCGGCGCGACCGGCAGCGAAGACGGAATTGCCGCCGGTCGATACGCTGAAGGGGCTCGCCTCCGAGTACAAGGATTTCCTGCGCCCCGGAGTGGACGAGAAGCTGCGCCAGTCCGCGCTGAAAAAACTCTTCCAGGACCGGCATTTCAACGTGATGGACGGGCTCGACACGTACATCGACGACTATTCGAAGCCGGACCCGATTCCGGGGGAGATGCTGAAGTCGCTGAAGCAAGCGAACCGGCTGCTCTTTCCGGAGGAAGCGGCGGAAAAGGACAGGGAGATCGAAGCCGAAACCGCCAGAACAGCGGTCGCGCCCCCCGGAACTATGACGGCGGCGGAGGCGCCGCCTCTCCAGGTTGCGGCGGACGACGAGCGTGCCGCATCCGAGGCCGAGCCTGCTCCCGCTCGGGGTTCAAAGCCTCCGGCAAAGTCTGCCTGATCACCCGGTCGGGCGCGCTCCCTGCCAGCCTGCATCGGCCTTCACGCAAGCCCGCTTCATGGCGCTAGACGACAAGACCCTCAAGCTCTGCAACTGCAACCAGACCATGGCGCTGGACGCCAAGGCGCTCGTATCGGCGCTCAAACTCAAGCAGCCGATCGAGATCCACACTGAGCTGTGCCGCAAGCAGGTCGCGAGCTTTCACGGGGCGCTGAAGGACGAAGCCTGCGTGATCGCGTGCACGCAGGAAGCGCCCCTGTTCTCGGAGCTGGCGGATCAGGCGGGCTCCACCTCGGACATCAAATTCGTCAACATCCGCGAGCACGCGGGCTGGTCGAAGGAGGGCGCGAAGGCGACGCCGAAGATCGCGGCGCTGCTTGCACTTGCCGATCTGCCCGAGGCCGAACCGGTCGCGGGCGTCTCTTACAAGTCGGGCGGCGAGCTGCTGATCGTTGGGCCGGCCGAAGCGGCGATTTCCTGGGCGGAGAAGCTCGCCGAGCAGCTCGACGTCAATGTATTGCTCACCTCCGGGCGCGGCGGAGAGTTGCCGGCGGAACGCCGCTACCCGGTGTGGTCGGGGGAAGTGCAGTCGGTCAAAGGCTATCTCGGCGCATTCGAGGTCGCCTGGCAGCAGGATAACGCGATCGATCTGGAAGTCTGCACGCGCTGCAACGCCTGCATCCACGCCTGCCCCGAACAGGCGATCGACTTCTCGTACCAGATCGACATGGACAAGTGCAAGTCGCACCGCCAATGCGTGAAAGCCTGCGGCGCGATCGGCGCGATAGACTTCGAGCGCGTCGAACGCGCGCGAAGCGAGCGCTTCGACATGGTGCTCGACCTGTCGCGCGAGCCGGCGGTCAAGACCGCGCAAGCTCCCCAAGGGTACCTGGCCCCGGGCAACGACCCGCTCGAGCAGGCGCTCGCGGCGGCACAGCTTACGCAGCTGGTCGGTGAGTTCGAGAAGCCGCGGTTCTTCGCCTACAACGAGAAGATATGCGCGCACAGCCGCTCCAGCAAAATCGGCTGCAACCAGTGCATCGACGTGTGCTCGACTGCTGCGATCGCGCCCGACGGCGATCACGTCACGGTCGACCCGCATCTTTGCATGGGCTGCGGGGGCTGCGCCACCGTATGCCCTTCGGGCGCGATGACCTACGCGTATCCGCGCGTGCCCGACTTCGGCGCGCGGCTGAAGCGCCTGCTTTCGGTCTATGCACAGGCGGGCGGCAAGGACGCGTGCCTCCTGCTGCACAACGCGGGCGAGAGTCGCGCGCTCGTTGCAAGGCTCGCGCGGCGCGGGGCGGGCTTGCCCGCGCGCGTGATCCCGCTCGAAGTCCATCATCCCGCTTCGGTCGGCATGGACGTTCTGCTCGCGGCCCTGGCCTACGGGGCGAGCCAGGTGCTCGTGCTCGCAACGCCGAAGGAAGCAGGCGAGTACGGCGGCGCGCTGAGGAAGCAGATGGGTTTCGCGGAGACCGTTGTCAACGCTCTTGGCTATGGCGGCGCCCATTTCGGGCTGCTCGCGATCGACAGCGTTGCCGCGCTCGAGAAGGAGGTATGGGCGCTCCAGCCGGCAGCGACGGCATCGAAGCCCGCGACCTACAATCTCGCCGCCGAAAAACGCGCCACGCTCGAATTCGCGCTCGAACACCTCGCGAAACTCGCACCCACACCGCAGGAGAGCATCGCGCTGGGCGCCGGAGCCCCGTACGGCCAGGTGCTCGTGAACAAGCAGACCTGCACGCTGTGCATGGCCTGCGTCGGCGCGTGCCCGGAATCGGCGCTGCATGACGGGCGCGACCAGCCGATGCTGAAGTTCATCGAGCGCAACTGTGTGCAGTGCGGGCTGTGCGAGAAGACCTGTCCGGAAAACGCGATCACGCTCGCGCCACGCCTGCTGCTCGCGGCGCATGCGAAGCAGGAGGTCGTTCTCAACGAGGCCGAGCCGTTCAACTGCGTGCGCTGCGGCAAGCCCTTCGGCACGCGGCAGATGGTGGCCAACATGCTCGGCAAGCTCACCGGCCACTCGATGTTCGCGGGCGACGGCTCACTCAAACGCCTGCAGATGTGCGGCGACTGCCGCGTGGTGGACATGATGGAAAACAAGGACGAGATCTCGATTCAGGACGTCAAGAAGTGAGCGCGTCCGCCACTCCCCTCGGGCTCCACGCGCCGCTGGTGCAGGAGGACGAGGCGCGCGCCGGATACTACGCGCTGCTCGGGCGGCTCTTCTACGCGGGGCCCGACGCGGGCCTGCTCCAGACTATTGCAGGGTCCGCCGAGCTCGCCGTCGCCGGCGGCCAGCTGGCCGGCCCCTGGAACGCCTTGGCGGCGGCGGCAAGGGCAACTGAGGCCGACGCTGCTCGCCTGGAGTACGACGAGCTCTTCGTCGGAACGGGCAAAGCTGAGGTGACTCCTTACGCGAGCTTCTATCTCGCTGCGACCGGCCGGGAGAAAATCCTCGTCCGGCTGAAGCAGGATCTCGCCTCCCTCGGTTTGGGCAAGGCGAACGCCGCCCGGGAGCCGGAGGACCACTTTGCCGGGCTCTTCGAGGTAATGAGACATTTGATTTCACAGGGCTCCGACGATGCTGCGTTGCAAAAACAGCGAGGTTTTTTCGGCGCTTACATCGAACGCTCTTTTGAAGGGTTTCACCGCGCGGTATCAGCCAGCGAAAAAGCCAAGTTTTACAGGCACGTTTCCCATTTTGCCTCGTCGTTTTTAGTGGTTGAAACCGAGGCCTTAAAGGTGTTCTAATTGAGCCATGCAATAGCCTGCATATTTGGTGCTTATGATAGGAAGGAGACCGCATATGAAAAACGAAAATAAATCCAAACTCAGCCGCAGGAACTTCCTACTTGCCGTCGGCGCCGGCGGTGCCGCAACGGCGGCTGCGATCGCAACCCAGGCGGTCGGCCCGGCCACGGCGCAACCTGCAACGAACAACGACAAGAGACGCGGACGGGGCTATCAGGAAACTGCCCACGTCCGCAGTTACTACAACACCGCAAAAGTCTGACCCGAGGAGGCGCAACCATGATGCTCACCAGGAAATCCGCTGGCGCTCCCGCTCACCTTTCTTCCGGCAGCAGCCGTCTTTCGCGCAGCCTCTCCGGGATGCTGGCGAAGACGATAGATCGGCGCGCCTTCCTCAAGCGCTCCGGGCTGGCGGCCGGCGCGGGCGCGTTCGCGAGCCAGTTGCCCTTCAACATGATCGGCAAGGCCGACGCCGCCGACGACAAGGCCGGCAAGATCGAAGTGAAGCGCACGGTATGCACCCACTGCTCGGTCGGATGCGCGATCGACGCGGTGGTGCAGAACGGCGTCTGGGTGCGCCAGGAACCGGTGTTCGATTCGCCGCTCAACCTCGGAGCGCACTGCGCCAAGGGTGCGTCGATACGCGAGCACGGAATGGCCGAGCACTCGCACCGGCTGAAATATCCGATGAAGCTGGTGAACGGCAAATACCAGCGCATCTCCTGGGACACGGCGATCAACGAGATCGGCGACAAGGTGCTCGCCCTTCGCAAGGAGTCCGGCCCCGACTCGCTGTACTTCGTCGGCTCCTCCAAGCACTCCAACGAACAGTCCTACATGCTGTGCAAGTGGGTCAGGCTCTTCGGGACCAACAACACCGACCATCAGGCGCGCATCTGCCACTCGACCACGGTATCCGGCGTCGCGAATACCTGGGGTTACGGCGCGATGACCAACTCCTACAACGACATGCACAACAGCAAGGCCGCCCTCTATATCGGCTCGAATGCCGCCGAGGCGCACCCGGTGTCGATGCTGCATTCGCTGCACGCGAAGGAGACCGGCTGCAAGATCATGGTCGCAGACCCGCGTTTCACGCGCACGGCAGCCAAGGCCGATCACTACATCCGCATCCGTTCGGGAACCGACATCGCGTTCCTGTTCGGTGTGCTGCACCACGTCTTCAAGAACGGCTGGGAAGACAAGAAGTACATCCATGACCGCGTCTACGGGATGGAGAAGGTCAAGGAAGAGGTGATGAAGGTCTGGACTCCGGCCGAGGTGCAGAGGGTGACCGGCGTTCCGGAAGCCGAGGTCTACAAGGTCGCCGAGACGATGGCCAAGAACCGGCCGAGCACCATCGTGTGGTGCATGGGTCAGACGCAGCACACCATAGGCAACGCCATGGTGCGCGCCTCGTGCATCCTGCAGCTTGCGCTCGGCAACATCGGCGTCTCGGGCGGCGGCGCCAATATCTTCCGCGGGCACGACAACGTGCAGGGCGCAACCGACCTCGGCCCGAACCCGGACTCGCTGCCGGCTTATTACGGCCTCGCCCCGGGCGCGTACGCGCACTGGGCGCGGGTGTGGAACGTGGATCTGAAGTGGCTGCAGGACCGGTTCGCTTCGCCCGCGATGATGGGCAAGGCCGGCATAACGGTGTCGCGCTGGATCGACGGCGTGCTGGAGAAGAACGAGAACATCGACCAGGATCCGAACATCCGCGGCATGTTCTTCTGGGGTCACGCGCCGAACAGCCAGACCCGGGGCCTGGAGATGCAGGCGGCGATGCACGCGCTCGATCTCCTCGTGGTCATCGACCCGTATCCGTCGGCCACCGCCGCGATGGCGGCGATGCCGCTCGACGAGCAGGGGATGAAGGTGCTGAAGGATGCGGGCAAGCAGCCGAAGGCGGATCGCGCGGTGTACCTGCTGCCGGCCGCAACCCAGCTGGAGACCTCCGGCTCGGTGACCGCGTCCAACCGCTCGGTGCAGTGGCGCGAGAAGGTCATCGAGCCGATGTTCGAGTCCAAGCCCGACCACACCATCATGTACCTGTTCGCCAAGAAGTTCGGTTTTGCCGACCAGTTCGTGGGCAAGAAGGACGGCAAGCAGAACATCAAGGTGGAGAAGGACGAGCCGAACGTCGAGGACATGACCCGCGAGTTCAACAACGGCAGCTGGACCATCGGCTACACCGGCCAGTCGCCCGAGCGCCTGCAGGCGCACATGCGCAACATGCACGTGTTCGACGTGAAGACCCTGCGCGCCAGGGGCGGCAAGGACGCCAAGACCGGCTACGTGCTCGACGGCGATTACTTCGGGCTGCCGTGGCCGTGCTTCGGCAACGCGGCGCTCAAGCATCCGGGGTCGCCCGTGCTCTACAACACGCATCTGCACGTGATGGACGGCGGCGGCAACTTCCGCGCCAATTTCGGCGTGGAGAAGGACGGCGTCAACCTGCTCGCCGAGGACGGGTCGCACTCGAAAGGCGCGGAGATCACCACCGGCTATCCGGAGTTCGATCACGTGCTCCTGAAGAAGCTCGGCTGGTGGGATGAGCTGACCGACACCGAGAAGGCGGAAGCCGAGGGCAAGAACTGGAAGACCGATCTATCCGGCGGCATCCAGCGTGTGGTGATGAAGAACCACGGCTGCCATCCGTTCGGGAACGCCAAGGCGCGCGCCGTCGTCTGGAACTTCCCCGATGGCGTCCCGAAGCACCGCGAGCCCCTGTTTGGAATCCGCCCAGACTTGATCGCCGACTACCCGACCCACGACGACAAGAAGGCGTTCTGGCGCCTTCCGACCCTCTACAAGTCGGTGCAAGAGAAGAACAAGGACATCGGCAAGCAGTTCCCGATCATCCTCACGTCCGGGCGGCTGGTCGAATACGAGGGCGGCGGCGAGGAAACGCGCTCCAATCCGTGGCTCGCCGAGCTGATGCAGGACAACTTCGTCGAAATAAACCCGAAGTCGGCGAACGACCGCGGGATCAGGAACGGAGAGGACGTCTGGGTCAAGACGCCGACCGGCGCCCGGCTCAAGGTGAAGGCGCTGGTGACCGAGCGCGTCGGTCCCGATCATGCCTTCATCCCGTTCCACTTCTCGGGCTGGTGGCAGGGCAAGGACATGCTTCCCTACTATCCCGACGGCGCGGCGCCGATCGTGCGCGGCGAGGCCGTCAATACCGCCACGACCTACGGCTACGATTCGGTGACGATGATGCAGGAAACAAAAACCACCGTCTGCCAGATCGAGCGGGCATAGGCGAGAGGAGAGGAGACAACCATGGCGAGAATGAAATTCCTGTGCGACGCCGAGCGCTGCATCGAGTGCAACGGCTGCGTGACCGCCTGCAAGAACGAGAACGAGGTTCCCTGGGGTGTGAACCGCCGCCGCGTGGTCACCATCAACGACGGAATCGTCGGCGCGGAGAAGTCGATCTCGGTCGCTTGCATGCACTGCTCGGATGCGCCGTGCATGGCGGTATGCCCGGTCGACTGCTTCTACCGCACCGACGAAGGCGTGGTGCTGCACGACAAGGACCTTTGCATCGGCTGCGGCTACTGCTTCTACGCCTGCCCGTTCGGAGCTCCGCAGTTTCCGCAGGCCGGCGCTTTCGGATTGCGCGGCAAGATGGACAAGTGCACGTTCTGCGCTGGCGGTCCCGAGAAGGACCTCTCCAAGGAAGAGTTCAGCAAGTACGGGTCGAACCGCCTCGCCCAGGGCAAGCTGCCCGCATGCGCCGAGATGTGCTCGACCAAGGCGCTCCTCGGCGGGGATGGCGACGTCATCGCCGACATCTACCGCCAGCGCGTGCTCAAGCGCGGCAAAGGGTCCGAGGTTTGGGGCTGGGGCACGGCGTACGGAAAACCCGAGCAGAAAGCTGCGCAGGCAGGGGCGAAGTCATGACCGCTCGCAAGTTCGTCTTCGCGGGCGCCGCGCTCCTCCTCGCACTTGGCCTCGGCGCCTGCGGCGAGCGCGAGCAGGTGGTCGTCTACAAGCAGGGAAAGTACCAGGGTAAGCCCGATACAAAGCCCTGGGAGAACGATCCGGGCGCGAGCCTCTACACCAGCTCCAAGTGGACCAAGGGCGACAAGACGAGCTGGGAATCCGCGGTCAGGACCCGCAATCTCGGGCAGAACGAATACACGCGGGCAGAATAGAGGAGCACGGCTCATGAAACCGTTTGCGGTTTGGGGGTGCTCCTTCGCCGCTGCGTTGGCTCTGGTCCTGCCTCTCACCGGCACCTCGATCGCGCAGCAAGGTGAAACCCAGCAGCAGCGCACGCAGAGCCAGCCAGGCAACAACGCGCCGGTATGGCGCGACGTGCGCTCCGGGAAGGAGGAGTACACCTCGATCAAGGGCCGCGAAACGGGCGTGCTGGTCCAGACCTACGGAGAGACCTGGCGACAGCTGAAGAACGGCTGGATCACGCCGATCGCCGGGTGGCTGATCGCCGCCGTCGTCGTCGCGATCGGGGTGTTTTTCAAGTGGCGCGGCAGCATCAAGGTCCACGGCGAGCCTACCGGCCGGCTGATCGAGCGCTTCACTCCCTTCGAGCGCTATACGCATTGGGTGGTAGCAGTCAGCTTTGTCATTCTCGGCATCAGCGGCCTCGTCATGATGCTGGGGAAGTATGTCCTGCTGCCGGTGATCGGATACACGCTATTCGCCTGGCTCGCGCAGCTTTCGAAGCATTTGCACAATTTCGTCGGGCCGGTGTTCGTCGTGAGCCTTTTGATGTTCATCGTCATGTTCGTCAAGGATAACCTTCCGCGCCTCTACGACTTAAAGTGGTTCGCGAATCTGGGTGGAATGATCTCAGGTGGGCATGTTCCTTCCGGCAGATTCAACGCTGGCGAGAAGGTGTGGTTCTGGGTCGGCGTCGTGGTGTTGAGCCTGCTCGTGAGCGCGTCGGGTCTGGTGCTCCTATTTCCGAATTTCGACCAGGTGCGCGCAGTCATGATCGAGGCGAACGTGGTGCACATGGTTTCGGGCGGCGCGGTGATGGCTATCTCCCTGGGCCATATCTACCTCGGCACGATCGGCCTGGACGGAGCGTACGAGGCGATGCGCACCGGATACGTCGATGAGACCTGGGCCAGGGAACACCACGAGTACTGGTACAACGACGTGAAGTCCGGAAAGGTCAAGGCCGGGACGGCGATGGGCCAGCCCGGCGCGCCGCAGGCTCAGCATTGAGGAGAGACGCCGTGAGTTTTCGCATTCTGCTGATGAGTGTCGCAATGGCGGCGACCGCAGGCGTAGTCTGGGCGAAGCTGCCCGCTGCTCCGGCCGATCCGGCCAAGGCCGCGGAAGCCAAGGCGAAGGCCGACGAGGCGGCGAAGAAGGACGCGGACTTGCTGGGCAAGTACCAGGACAAGGCGGTGGCGAACTATCGCAAGAACAAAGGCATTAGGGGTCCCGCGCCCAAGAAATAGTGGCGTAGAATGGGCGCCCGGCCCAGCTACACTGCGCGGGGAGAGAAATGAGATTTGCGATTGCGGCAGCGGCGGTCACCGGCCTGCTCGCCGGATGCGGGATGATGGAATCGATGACGGGCCGCGCCCCGACCGCAAAGGCGACGTTGCAGCCGAACAAGGATAGCGGCGTAAAAGGCGTGGCGACCTTCGCCCAGAAGGGCGACAAAGTCCAGCTCGTGGCGAACATCAGCGGCCTCAAGTCGGGGCAGGAGCACGGCTTTCACATCCACGAGAAGGGCGATTGCAGCTCCGGCGACGGCATGAGCGCGGGGGGGCATTTCAACCCGCTCGGAAAGCCGCATGCGCATCCGTCCACGCCGGAACGGCACGCCGGGGACATGCTCGCGCTCAAGGCCGACGAATACGGCAACGCGACGCTCTCTATTGAACTCGATGTGATTACCGTGACCGAAGGCCCGACCTGCATCATCGGCAAGGGTCTCATCGTGCACGCTCAGCCCGACGATTACAATACCCAGCCAACCGGCAACGCCGGAGCGCGCGTCGCCTGCGGTGTGATCCAGAAGGGCTAGCCGCCTCCTGTAGAACGAGAAGGGCGGCACCGCGCGGTTCTGCGGCGGCGCCCGCGCTCAGCCCGCGACCAAGCGGTAGATCAGTCCGGACGCGCCGCACCCGAGGATTACCGGAATCATCCCGCTCTTGTAGCGCCCCAGCGCAATGATCGCCGTGAGACCGACGAGCAGCGAGAACCATTCGAATCCCCCGGAAAACCCCGCCGGCCACAACACGTGCCAGGCGAAGAACACGGCGAGATTGAGAATCACGCCGACCACAGCGGCGGTGATCCCCGTGAGCGGAGCGGTGAACTGCAGATTTCCGTGCGTCGATTCCACCAGAGGGCCGCCGAGGAGGATGAACAGGAAAGAGGGGAGGAAGGTGAAGAAGGTCGCCACCGCCCCGCCTGCGCAACCGGCGAGCGCGAGCGCCTCGGGTCCGAGCGCCGCCTTCGTCCAGGCGCCGACAAAGCCCACGAAGGCGACCACCATGATGAGCGGCCCGGGCGTCGTTTCTCCCAGCGCTAGCCCGTCGATCATCTGTGTCGCGGTCAGCCAGTGGTAGTGCTCCACCGCGCCCTGGTAGACGTAGGGCAGCACCGCGTACGCGCCGCCGAAGGTGAGCAGCGCCGCCTTGGTGAAGAACCAGCCCATTTGCGCGAGCTCGCTCTCCCACCCAAACAGCGCAACGAGCGCACCGAGGGCTGCGCTCCAGATTGCGAGAAACACCGCAAGAACGAGGACGAAACGCGACCAGCGGAACAGCGCGTGCGGGGGCGTGGGCGTGGCATCGTCGATCAATGCCGGTCCGTAGCCTTTCCCGGCGCCCTCGTGGCTCCCGGTGGAGAACTTTCCCGGAGCGAGGCGTCCGCCGAGATAGCCGACGATGCCGGCGCCGAGCACGATGTAGGGAAACGGCACGTCGAAGGCGAAGATCGCCACGAACGCCGCCAAGCTGATGGTCCACAGCACCGAATTCTTGAGTGCCCGCGACCCGATGCGGTACGCCGCGAACAAGACGATCGCCGTGACCGCCGGCTTGATTCCGTAGAACAGACCGGCGACCAACGGCACGTTCCCGAATGCGAGGTAGACCCAGGTCAACGCGATCAGGATGAACAGCGACGGCAATACGAAAAGGCCGCCGGATATCACTCCGCCCCAGGTCCGGTGCATCATCCAGCCGATATAGGTGGCGAGCTGCTGGGCTTCCGGTCCCGGCAGGAGCATGCAGTAGTTGAGCGCGTGCAGATATCTCTTTTCGGAGATCCAGCGTTTCCGCTCGACGAGATCCTGGTGCATGACCGCGATCTGCCCGGTCGGGCCGCCGAAGCTGATGAAGCCCAGCTTCAGCCAGTAGCGAAATGCCTCGCCGAAACTGACGGGTGCGGGGAGCTGATTCGATATCGCGGATTTGTCGGTGTCCACGGGCTGTCCTCGAGTCAACGATCACGCGCAGCGCTTGGACGGGACACCGTCTGATGAGGAGCCTGCAATCCCCGGGCAATGCAATATACTTTCCCTATCAAAGACTGGCAAGCCTCCCCATCCTCATGGCAAAGGCACGAGCGCAGTTCAATCTGCGCGTGTTGAAGGGCAATATCAAAGCCATCGGTCCGGGAAAGATTGCGCTTCTCGAGGCCATCAGGGATACCGGGTCCATCTCCGGCGCTGCCCGAAAGCTGCGGATGTCGTATCGGCGTGCCTGGATGCTCGTGGATGACCTCAACCGCCGCTTGTCGAAGTCAGTCGTCGAGGCCACACCCGGAGGCAAACTCGGCGGCGGAACGACGCTTTCCCCGACTGGGCACAAGCTCGTCAGCCTCTATCGAGACATCGAGCGCAAGGCTCTGCGGCATACCTCCGCCTCGACCCGGGCGCTTCTCGGCTTACTCACAGAATAGGCATCTTGCCCGAAAGAAAAGAGTCGTCTTCCCGGCTATCGCTATATATGTCAGGATATAGCGAATCCAATTTTGAAGGAACCTCGATGCGCACGCCGACGCTGCGGATCGCCGGCATCCTAGTCGGTCTGCTGGTGACGTTCGGCGGGGCAGCTGCCGCAGATACCTTCACGGTGTTTGCTGCGGCGAGCCTGAAGGACGCGCTCGACGAAAACGTCAGGGCGTACCAGGTTGGCACGGGCGACAAGATTGTCGTTTCCTACGCAGCGAGCTCGGCTCTCGCGAAGCAGATCGAGTCCGGGGCACCCGCCGATCTTTTCATTTCGGCCGACCTCGATTGGATGGACTACCTCGAGCAGCGCCGCCTCATCAGGATGGACACCAGGCGGAATCTGCTCGGGAACCGCCTGGTGCTGATCGCACCCGCGGACAGCAGGACATCGGTGAAAATCGAACCGGGGTTCCCGCTTGTCAGGATTCTCGGGGACGGCCGGCTCGCGATGGCCAATCCTGACGCCGTGCCTGCCGGCAAGTACGGCAAGACGTCCCTGGAGGCCCTCGGGGTATGGAAGGAGGTTGCGCCGAAGGTGGTTGGAACCGAGAATGTGCGAGCGGCCCTGGTTCTGGTCTCCCGCGGGGAGGCGCCGCTTGGAATAGTGTACCGTACCGACGCGGCAGTCGAGCCGAAGGTTCGAGTCGTCGCGGAGTTTCCGGAAAACTCCCACCCGCCGATAATTTACCCTGCTGCCGTAACGACAGCGGGCAAGATCGCCGCGCAGGCGTTCTTGGAATCGTTGAGCAACCGCGCTGCTCGCGCAGTGTTTAGAAAATACGGTTTTCGAACTTCGGGACCCGGTCTGATATGAGCTTGACCGCGGAGGAATGGGAAATTCTGCGGCTGAGCCTGCGCGTATCATTCTGGAGCGTGCTCGCCAGTCTGCCCTTCGCGATCGCGATCGCGTACCTGCTCGCGCGCGCGACCTTTCCCGGCAAGACGCTGTTCGACGCCGCGGTGCACCTGCCGCTGGTGCTGCCGCCGGTGGTCGTCGGATATTTCCTCCTCCTTCTTCTCGGCAGGCGCGGGCCGCTCGGCGGATTGCTGGAAGAGTGGTTCGGTATCGTAGTCGCATTTCGATGGACCGGCGCGGCGCTTGCGGCGGGCATAATGGGTTTTCCGCTGATGGTCCGTGCGATCCGGCTTTCCTTCGAGAGCGTCGATCGAAAGCTCGAGGCGGCGGCCAGCACATTGGGCGCCGGCCGCGTCGCCGTTTTTCTCACCATCACCCTGCCGCTCGCCCTGCCGGGAGTCATTACTGGCGTGCTGTTGTCCTTTGCTCGCAGCCTGGGCGAGTTCGGCGCGACCATCACTTTCGTCTCCAACATACCGGGCGAGACGCGCACGCTGCCGCTCGCGATCTATACCTTTACGCAGACGCCTACGGGAGATGAGGCCGCGTTGCGGCTCAGCCTCATAGCGGTGTTGCTTTCGCTCGCCGCGCTGTACGTTTCGGAAGTGCTGGTGCGCCGCGCGACAAAAAGGGTCATGGGCGATGACGCTGACCGTCGACATTGAGCGTCGCCTCGGAGCGTTCCAGCTCAGGACCGCCTTCGAGGCGGGAGAGGGCGTGACAGCATTGTTCGGCCGCTCGGGCGCGGGCAAGACTTCGGTCGTCAACGCCATTGCAGGTATTCTGCGTCCCGATCGGGGCCGCATCCAAATCAACAGCGATTCGGTATTCGACAGCGAGCGCGGCATCGACGTGCCGACGCCGCAGAGGCATATCGGCTACGTGTTCCAGGAAGGACGGCTTTTCCCGCATCTGAACGTGCTGCAGAACCTGCGCTATGCAGGTTTTTTTTCCCGTGGCACGCCTTCCTCGGAATTCGCGCACGTCGTCGAGCTGCTCGGATTGAAGGATCTCCTCGATCGCCGGCCGGGAAACCTCTCCGGCGGCGAGAAGCAGCGCGTTGCCATCGGACGCGCCTTGCTTTCCCGTCCGCGCCTGCTTCTGCTCGATGAGCCGCTCGCCTCGCTCGATGCCCACCGCAAAAGCGAAGTGCTGCAGTACATTGAGCTGATGCGCGACGAGATCAAGGTCCCGATCGTCTACGTCAGCCACGCGGTGGAGGAGGTCGTGCGACTCGCCGATACTGTCGCGCTGATGTCGGCGGGCGAAATCGTCGCGGTAGGCGCCCCCGAAAAAGTCATGGGCCACTTCGATCCGCGTACGCGCGCGTTCGAGGGCGGCGCGGTGATCGAGGCCAAAGTGATCGAGCAGGACATGCACTACGATCTCGCGACGCTCGCGTTCGACGGAGGTACATTGACTGCGACGAGCGTCGATGCCCTGATAGGCGAGCAGGTGCGTGTGCGTATCCGCGCCCGCGACGTCTCGATCGCGCTCGAGCGGCCACAGCGCATCAGCATCCAGAACGTACTCGGCGGAAAAATCGCCGAAATCGGTCCGGAGCGCAGCGGTATCGTCGATGTCTCGATCAGAATCGGCGCGACGACCTTGCGATCCCGGGTTACCGCGCGCGCGGTGCAGCAGCTCGGTCTCGTGCCGGGGCTTGAGGTCTATGCGCTTGTCAAAGCGGTGTCTCTCGACCGGCGCAGCGCGAGCGCAATCTAGCCGAGCGCCGCCATTCGCGCCGGTCGCGGGCCCGCAAGTCCTTCTTCGACTTCCATGACGCGGCCGGTAATGGCGTAGTCGTAGCCCGGCAAGCTTGCGAGCACCCTCTTGAACGACTTGCTGCGAAGAAGCATCCGGAATTTCCTGAGCTCGGCGGCTTCCAGGCGATCGGCGCGACAGGCGAGAAGGTAGCGCTCGCTCACCAGGGGAATGAACCCCAGTTCCAGCTGCGCCGCCGCTGCCCTGATGCCAAAACCAACGTCGGCGCTGCCATCTGCAACGGCGGCGGCGACCGCGACATGAGTGAATTCCTCGCGCGGATAGCCTGATATCCGGTCGCGCGGGATCCCGGCGCGCTCGAGGAGCTGATCAAAGACCAGCCGCGTTCCGGAACCGCGCTGACGATTGACGAATCGCAGATGTGCGAGATCGCGCAGACCCTGAATGCCTTTCGGGTTGCCTCGGGGAACGATCAATCCCTGTTCGCGCACTGCCAGGCCAATGAGTTTGTGCACGCCGGGCTTGAGCCGCTGCCGGATTTCGGGTGTCTGCCACTGCTCGGCGACGTGGAATCCCGCGAGATCGCAATCGCCGCGGTCCAGTGCCTCCAGGCTCTCCACGCTGCCGCAAAACTGGAGTTCCACGGCGAGCGCCTCCTCGGCCAGTTCCGGCAGGCGCTCCAGCGCGAGGTCGTGGCTTGCGTGGAGATTCAGGCGCGGAGCACTCTCTCCCGCGTAGAGCTCGCGCTCGAATTCGCGCGCGAGCTCCGCAAAATGGGGAGCGAGGCGCGTCCGCGCGCGCTTCTCCAGTTCCACGAGCTTCACTGCCAGGGGCATGAGGCGCGCGCCCCGGCCCCGCTCCAACTCCACGAGAGGCTGTCCCATGCGGCCGTTCCACTCACCCAGCAGGTTCCAGACGTGGCGGTAGGAATAGCCGATTTCGCGCGCGGCCGCCGCCAGCGAACCGGACTTTTGGATCGCGATCAGCAGGGGCACGAGCAGCGGGGCTACAGGCGCAGAACGTAGCTTCCAACCTGGCTCAAATTCTATTCTCATAGGAGTTTATGGATCATATATGCTTCTGACACTATGATATACATTAAGAATATAATAAATTATGTATGAGAATACATATATGGAGCACTGTAGTCAATTCGCACTCCAGTCATGTCCGAAGCTCTGACCGCGGCGCTTACTCTCCTGATCGGCCTCGACGCGAAGCTCGTCGAGATCGTCCTCCTCAGCCTGCGCGTAAGCCTGTCGGCCGTCGCGATCGCAGCGCTGCTGGGCTTGCCGCTCGGCGCCGCGATCGCAGTGGGCCGTTTTCCCGGCAGGCAAACGGTGATCGTGTTGCTGAACGCCCTCATGGGTTTGCCGCCCGTCGTGGTGGGACTGCTCGTGTACCTTTTGCTATCGCGTGCCGGTCCGTTGGGCGCCCTCGGAATTCTGTTTACGCCCTCGGCGATGGTCGTCGCGCAGGCGATCCTGATCCTGCCGATCATTGCCGCGCTCTCGCGCCAGGCGATCGACGACGCCTGGCGCGAATACGATGAGCAGCTGCGCTCTCTCGGGGCGGGGCGCATGGATGCCGCGCTGACGCTGCTCTGGGACACGCGGTTTTCGCTGTTGACCACGATCCTCGCCGGCTTCGGGCGCGCCGCCGCGGAGGTCGGCGCAGTCATGATCGTCGGCGGGAACATCGATGGGGTGACACGGGTGATGACCACCACGATCGCGCTGGAAACGAGCAAGGGAGACCTGCCGCTTGCGCTCGGATTGGGGATCATCCTGATCGCCATCGTCATCGCGATAAACGCCGCCGCGTATCTGACCAAGGAGCTCGCGCTACGGCGCTACGGATGAGCCGCGCCTCGATCCTTCCGCTGCGCCTTATCGAGGTGTCGTTCGCCGCCGGCGGGCGGACCCTCATCGATCGGATCTCACTCGAGATCGAAACGGGACCGAGCACAATCATCCTGGGTGCGAACGGCGCCGGAAAAAGCGTGCTGATGCGCCTGATGCACGGCTTGCTGAGTCCGACTTCAGGCCGCATCGAGTGGAATGCAGCCGAGCGCGCGGGTGCCCCGAGGAAGCAAGCGATGGTGTTCCAGAGGCCCGTGATGCTGCGGCGTTCGGCGTCTGCCAACGTCGCCTATGCGCTGAAGTTGGCCGGAACCCCGGAGCCGCAGCGCAGGGCGCTCGTGCGCGAATCGCTCGAAAGCGTCGGACTTTCGCATTTGGCTCACCGCTCGGCCCGCGTGCTGTCAGGCGGCGAGCAGCAGCGGCTCGCGCTCGCGCGGGCTTGGGCGCTGCACCCTGAGGTCTTGTTCCTCGACGAGCCCACCGCCAGCCTCGATCCGAGCGCGACGCGCGAGATCGAGTCGGTGATCAAGGCCTTCGATGCGGCCGGCACGAAGGTGGTAATGGCAACGCACAACCTCGGCCAGGCGCGCCGGTTGGGCGACGAGATCCTGTTTCTCAATCAAGGACGCCTCGTCGAGCGCGCACCCGTCGAGGAGTTTTTCCCAAAGCCGCAGTCGGCGCAGGCCGACGCATTCATAAAAGGAGAACTGCCTTGGACATGATCCGGAGACTATTGCTATCGGTTGCGGTGCTCGCCGCCTTGCCCGCCCTGGCGCAGGAAAAGTTCATCGTCGTCGCCTCGACGACCTCGACCGAGCAATCGGGACTGTTCGGCTACCTGCTCCCGGTTTTCCAGAAGAAGACCGCGATCCAGGTGCGCGTGGTCGCGCTCGGCACGGGGCAGGCGCTCGACCTCGCGCGCCGCGGCGACGCCGACGTCGTCTTCGTGCACGCCAGAGCGGCCGAGGAGAAATTCCTTGCCGAAGGCCACGGCATCAGGCGCTTCGATGTCATGTACAACGATTTCGTCCTGATCGGCCCGAGGGCGGATCCGGCGAAGGTCTCGGGCGGCAGCGACATCCTCGATGCGCTGAAAAAGATCAAGGCTGCGAGCGCGCCGTTCGTATCGCGGGGCGACAGGAGCGGCACGCACATCGCCGAGCTCGATCTCTGGAAATTGGCCGGAATCGACATCGCCGCCGAGAAGGGGTTGTGGTACCGCGATACAGGCCAGGGAATGGGCCCAGCGCTCAACACCGCGGCCGCGATGAACGCCTACATCCTCGCCGACCGCGGCACCTGGATCTCGTTCAAGAATCGCGGCGAGCTCGCCATCGCGGTCGGAGGCGACAAGCGCTTGTTCAACCAGTACGGGGTGATGCTGGTGAATCCCGCGAGGCATCACAACGTGAAAAAGGATCTCGGCCAGGCGTTCGTCGACTGGGTCGTCTCTCCCGAGGGACAGAAGACGATCGCCGAGTACAAGATCGGCGGGGAGCAGCTGTTCTTCCCGAACGCGAAGTGATTGCCATGGCTAGCGCAAAGCAGAGGAAAAGGTCCGCGCTGATCGCGGTCGCGACCTTCGCAACGGTTCTCGCGTCCGTAGACTGTCTCGCGCAGCGCGAGGGATCGCTGGTGACGACGCGGCTGCAGGTCAGCGGCGAAGTAAGCCGCAATCTGTCTCTCTCAGTCGAGGATCTTCGCGGCCTCGCCCGGCGTCGGGGTCAGGTGACGGCGGGGGGCTACGTCGGCATCCGGCTCACCGATGTTCTCGAGGAGGCCGACATCAAGCGCGACGTGCGGCGTGCGCTGCGCCGGACCTACGTCGTGGCAATAGCCAGCGACGGCTACCAGGCGGTATTTTCCTGGGGAGAGCTGTTCAACACGGCCATCGGACGCGACGTAGTGGTGGCATTCGAGCGCGGCGGATCGCCGCTCCGGGACGGCGAGGGGAAGATCGCGCTCGTCTCGCTCGCCGACGAGAAAATCGGTCCCCGCCACGTGAAATGGCTGAGCCGGATCGATGTGCGCCGTGTCCCGGAGTAAGGTCGCGGTGCTCTGGGCCGCGGGATTGGCTGCTGGCATCATGGCGAACGCGGCTATGGCGCAGGAGCCCGTGCGGGTCTATGCGGCAGGCAGTCTGCGCTCCGTGATGCTCGAGCTCGGCGCCGCCTTCGAGAAGACGGACGGGGTCAAGCTCGCACCCGTATTCGGTGCCTCGGGCCTATTGCGCGAGCGTATCGAGCGAGGCGAGCCCGCCGACGTGTTCGCCTCGGCCGACATGGGACATCCGCGGCGGCTCGCCGCCGCGGGCCGGAGCTTCAAAGTCGTCCCGTTCGCGCACAACCGGCTGTGCGCTCTCGTCTCGCCGAGGATCGAGGTGACGAGCGCCACGCTCCTCGATCGGATCCTCGACCCCGCCGTGAAGCTCGGCATGTCGACGCCTGTGGCCGATCCGAGCGGAGACTACGCCGTACAGCTCTTCGAGAGAGCCGAGAAAATGCGCGCTGGCGCTCATGCGGCTCTGATGGAAAAGGGGCGCAGGCTCACCGGCGGACCTGATTCCCCGCCGCCGAAGGACCGCAGTGTCTACGCGGTCTTGGTGTCGAGCGGCGAGGCCGACGTCTTCCTCACGTACTGCACGAACGCCCTGCGGGCGCAGCAGGAGATTCCCAGCCTCCGTATCGTGCACGTTCCGGAAGAGCTGGCCGTCAGCGCCGAGTACGGCTTGACGATGATGAGGAACGCGCGTCTCCATGCCGCGCGGTTCGCGGAGTTCGTCCTGTCGCGCGAGGGACAGGAGATCATTGCGCGGCACGGGTTTACTCCGGTATCGCGGTAGCGGGGTTTCCAGGCGCTATATCCGTCCGGGAATGACGCCCTGATACAATGGCGCGCATGAAGATCTTCGGCTTCGCCGGATGGTCGGGAAGCGGCAAGACCACCTTGATCGAGCAGCTGATTCCGCGCTTCGTCAGGCGCGGTCTCAGGGTATCGATGATCAAGCACGCGCATCACAGCTTCGACGTCGACCAACCGGGCAAGGATTCTTACCGCCACCGCCAGGCCGGCTGCAGCGAGGTCATGGTCGTGTCCGACAGGCGCTGGGTCATCATGCACGAGCTGCGCGGCGAGCCGGAGCCTTCCCTGGAAGACCAGATCGAGCGCATTTCGCCCTGCGATCTGCTGCTCGTTGAGGGCCACAAGCATCATCCTCTGCCGAAGCTCGAAATCTGGCGCAAGGACAACGGCAAGTCCTTGTTGCATCCGGAAGATGCGTACATCGTTGCGATCGCTGCGGATGCGCCGCTTGAAACGAAGCTGCCCCGCTTCGATCTCAACGATCACAAGAGTATCGAAGACTTCATCCTGAACTACAACGGATTCGGATGAACAAGGGCTTGCTCAACGTCGACGAAGCGCTCGAACAACTTCTCGCCGGCGCGCGTGCCGTCACGGAGACTGAAACGGTGCCGACGCTCTCGGCGACCGGCCGGGTGCTCGCGGCCGCGCAGCGTTCGACCATGAACGTGCCGCCCATGGACAACAGCGCCATGGACGGCTACGCCGTGCGCCTTGCCGATCTGAAAGGGTCCGAACCCCGCCTCAAAGTCGCGCAGAAAATCCCTGCCGGCTCGACAGGCAGGCCGCTCGCTCCCGCGACCGCAGCACGCATTTTCACCGGCGCTCCGATTCCTGCGGGAGCCGACGCCATCGTGATGCAGGAACATTGCGTGCAGGAAGGCGACGAAGTGGTCGTGAAGAAGATTCCGGCGCGCGGCGAGTGGATCAGGCTCACCGCCAGCGATATTCGCGCGGGCGGGGAGGTCCTTCCCGCGGGCATCCGTTTGCGGCCTCAGGACACCGGACTTGCGGCGTCGGTGGGCATCGCATCGCTTCCCGTCCGCAGGCGCGTGCGCCTCGGGTTGTTCTTTACCGGAGACGAGCTCGTCATGCCGGGAGACCCGCTGCCGCCGGGGCGGATCTACAACTCGAACCGCTTTACCCTCAACGGCCTTGCGGGCATCTTCGGGTGCGAGACCCGCGATTACGGGATCGTTCCCGATTCGCTGGCTGCGACGCGGGAAGTGCTGCGCCGCGCCGCCGCCGAGTGCGATGTGATCGTGACGAGCGGCGGCGTTTCGGTGGGCGAAGCGGATTTCGTCAAGCCCGCCGTCGAAGCCGAAGGCGAGCTCCTCATGTGGAAGATCGCCATGAAACCCGGGCGGCCGCTCGCGTTCGGGCGGGTGGGCAGGGCGAATTTCATCGGGCTCCCGGGAAATCCGGTTTCGAGCTTCGTGACCTTCCTCGTATTCGTCCGGCCCTTTCTGCTGAGAACACAGGGAATCACCGACGTGCAAGCCCACGCGATTCCCGTGCGCGCCGATTTCGACTGGCCCGAGCCCGACCCCCGGCGCGAATTTCTGCGCGTAAAATGGAATGCTCGCGGAGGACTCGACCTGTATCCCACGCAGGACTCCGCGGTGCTGATGTCCACGGCGTGGGCGGACGGTCTGGTCGACAATCCGGCCGAGCACCCCATCCGCGCGGGGGACCTGGTGAAGTTCATGCCCTATTCGGAGCTGTATCGATGAAGGTCAAGGTCCTCTATCTGGCGAGCCTGCGCGAGCAGCTGGGCAAGTCCGGCGAAGACCTTGAAATTCCGCCGGCGACGTCCACGGTCGCGGGCCTGCGTACGCTGCTCATGGCCCGCGGAGGTAGCTGGCAGACGGCGCTTGCCCAGGGGAAGGCCTTGCGCGTCGCCGTCAACCAGGAAATGGCGCAGCCGACGACTCCCGTGAAGTCCGGTGACGAAGTCGCGTTCTTCCCGCCCGTGACCGGAGGCTGAGATGCCGGTGCGCATCCAGACTGAGGACTTCGACGGGGGGGCCGAGATCGCGGCGCTCCGCCGGGGCAGCCCCAAGGTCGGAGCGGTGGCAAGCTTCATCGGCGTGTGCCGCGAAGGAAACGAAGGCACAGCAGTAACGAGGATGACCCTTGAGCACTATCCCGGCATGACCGAGAAGGCGCTCGAAAAGATCATCGCCGAGGCGAAAGCCCGCTGGGACGTGATGGAGGTGCTCGTCGTTCACCGCGTGGGCGAGCTCAAGCCCGCCGACCAGATCGTGCTCGTCGTGGTCACGGGAGCGCACCGCGGCGAGGCCTTCGCGGCCTGCGAATTCATCATGGACTACCTCAAGACCCGCGCGCCGTTTTGGAAGAAAGAAGAAACTCCCCAAGGTACGCGCTGGGTCGAAGCGCGCGTTTCCGACGACGAAGCCGCGCAGCGCTGGGAGCCGCCGAAATCGAGCGCCGCCTGAGCAGTCGATACCGGCCGGTCATGGTGGTGCGCTGAGCCGCCCCCCTGCGAAGTCAGCCGCGACCGGCAAGCCGCAGGTTCGCCTGGGTCAGGCGATCGACCAGCACGCGCATGAACGCCTTGTTGAATCCGACCTGGCAGCCGTCGGTTGCGGCGCGCAGGGCATCGGCCTTGATTTCCATCACGGTGACCTCGCCCACCGCCGTGATCGTCGTCGTGCGGCGCCCCATGCGACCCGAGAAATAGAGGATCTCGCCGAAGCAGCCCCCCGGCTTGATGGTATTGAGCTGCTTGCCAAGGAGAGTCACGGATACCTCGCCGGCGATGAGAAAGTAGAAGCTGTCGCCCTGGTCGGCCTCCCGGATGATGACGGTTCCCGCGTTCATGGGTTTCCAGCTGCCTATGCGCACGACTTCCCACAGTGCGACGTCGTCGAAGTCCTCGAAAAACGGCATGTCGCGCAGCTCGTTGAACTTCTGGGAATCGGAAACCGAAGCGCCCGAAAGACGCAGAGTGGTGAAGGCTTGGCTGAGCTCTTTGCCGAACTCGAGCCAGGTCTTGTGGCGGGCGGCGCGATCCTTCTCGATGGCTTTCATCACGATCTGGTCGAGCAGCGGCGAAAGGTCCGGACGCAAGGTCACGGGGCGGGCCGGAACCGTGTTGAGAATCGCATAGGTGAGTCCCGCCTGGGTGTTGGCCTCGTAAGGCAGCCGGCCGGTGAGCATGCGGTACATCACCACACCCAGCGAATAGATATCGGTCTGGTGCGTGATGTCTTCCATGCGGATCTGTTCGGGAGACATGTAGGCGGGGGAGCCGACGCCGGTGATCTGGGTGGTCTCCTGCCCGTGGCGTTGCTGAAACGACGCCCCGAAATCGCTGACCTTGGTGTCGCCGGACTCCGACAGCAGGATGTTTCCCGGCTTGATGTCGCGGTGGATCACCCCGTGCTGGAACGCGTACTCGAGCGCGCGTATGCATTTGAAGATGATCTCGATGACCTTGCTGAGGGGCAGCAGATTGGTGACGTCCGAATGCGCCTCGAGCGTCGTGCCGGGCACGTACTCCATGACCAGGTAGCTGTGCTCGGGCTCGACCACCGCGTCGAGGATCTCGACGATGTGCGGATGGCTGAGCTTGCCGGCGAGCGCGGCCTCGGCGAGGAACGCCTTGTGCATCATGCGCTCGGTCTGCGGATTGATGTTCTCGTCGAACAGGAACACCTTGATGGCGACTTCGCGGTCGGCGAACGGGTCGCGCGCAAGGTACACGCGGCTGGTCGCGCCGCTTCCGATCTCCCGAACGATCGGGTATTTGCCCAGGTGCTCCTGGAGCTCGAACTTCATCGCCATCGGCTGCCTGCCCTTCGGGGATCGCGAGATTGGAGGCGCTCCGTCGCCGCTACTCGGGCAGCTTAAACGGGTTTTCGATGCCCGTCTCGGAACTCCGTCCGCCCGTGGGTGAGAAATCGAATGCCGCACGCCTGCGGCGGGAAGCGGCGTGGGAAAGCTAGCGCTCGAGTGCTTTCGCCTTCAAGTGCCGCACTCCGCTGCCGAACCGAACTGCGAGCCTGTGCAGCAGCTCGCGCGCCGCTGCGATCAGGCTGGACCGCGGCTCGGTTGGGAAAACGGGGTCCCGGGTCGCTGCCTCGCTGCCGGGATTTTGGAGGTCGTCCTGTCTTGGGCTAGAGTGAATGAAGCCATCGCCCTCATACATGGGGAGGCGGTTACTGCGATACATGATATCGGGTTCCTGTGGTGATGATGCGGTGCACATATCCGGATATGGTGACGAATCTAGCTAAGTCAAGTAGCTTTTCATAATCACTGCACTAGAGTACTACTCTCATATCAGTCCGGGATTGACGCAAAGCAATATTCCTGCCTTATTCGGGGCATTTTTGGCTTGAAAACAGGCACAATTCCCCCACTTGTGCCGCAACCATAGATTTTCGGAATCGCAGCGAAATGCGTATCGACAAGCTCACGACCAAGTTCCAGGAGGCGCTGGGCGACGCCCAGAGCGCGGCCGTGGGGCAGGACAACCCATTCATCGAACCGCTGCACGTGCTTGCCGCCCTGCTCGATCAGGACGACGGCGGGAGCGCCTCGCTTCTCTCCCGCGCGGGCGTCAATGTTCCGCGGCTGCGGGAGGCGACCAAGCGGGCGATCTCGCGCCTGCCGAAGCTCGAAGGCCACGGCGGGGAGGTGCAGATCTCGCGCGAGCTGAACGGCCTGCTGAATCTGACCGACAAGGAAGCGCAGAAGCGCGACGACCAGTTCATCGCCTCGGAACTCTTTCTGCTTTCACTCACCGAGGACAAGGGCGAGGCCGGCCGCCTGCTGAAGGAAAACGGCGGCAGCAGGAAAGCGATCGAACAGGCGATCAAGGCGGTGCGCGGCGGCGAGTCGGTCGGCAGCCAGGAAGCCGAAGGGAGCCGCGGGGCGCTCAAGAAATACACGCTCGATCTCACCGAGCGGGCGCGCTCGGGCAAACTCGACCCGGTGGTCGGTCGCGACGACGAAATCCGCCGCGTGATCCAGATCCTGCAGCGACGCACCAAGAACAATCCGGTGCTGATAGGCGAGCCGGGCGTGGGCAAGACCGCGATCGTCGAAGGACTCGCCCAGCGGATCGTGAACGAGGAAGTACCCGAAACGCTGAAGGGGAAGCGCGTGCTCTCGCTCGACATGGCGGCGCTGCTCGCAGGCGCCAAGTACCGCGGCGAGTTCGAAGAGCGGTTGAAGGCCGTGCTGAAAGAGCTCGCGCAGGACGAGGGCCGCACCATCGTCTTCATCGACGAGTTGCACACCATGGTCGGAGCGGGCAAGGCGGAAGGCGCGATCGACGCGGGCAACATGCTGAAGCCCGCGCTTGCGAGAGGCGAGCTGCACTGCGTGGGCGCGACGACCCTGGACGAATACCGCAAGTACATCGAGAAGGACGCCGCGCTCGAGCGTCGCTTCCAGAAAGTGATGGTGGACGAGCCCTCGGTCGACGCCACCATCGCCGTCCTGCGCGGCCTGCAGGAAAAATACGAAGTGCATCACGGCGTGGACATCACCGATCCCGCGATCGTCGCCGCGGCGGAGCTTTCGCATCGCTACATAACCGACCGGTTTCTCCCCGACAAGGCAATCGACCTGATCGACGAAGCCGCGGCGCGCATCAAGATGGAAATCGATTCCAAGCCCGAGGCCATGGACCGGCTCGATCGGCGCATTATCCAGCTGAAGATCGAGCGCGAGGCGATGAAGAAGGAGAAGGACGAAGCCTCGCAGAAGCGCCTGACGCTGATCGAGAGCGAAATAAAGAAGCTCGAGCGCGAATACGCTGACTTGGAGGAAGTCTGGAAGGCGGAAAAAGCGGTGGTGCAGGGCTCGCAGCACATCAAGGAAGAGCTGGAAAAACTGAAGCTCGAGATGGAGGCCGCGAAGCGCAAGGGCGATTGGCAGAAGGTCTCGGAGCTCCAGTACGGTCGCATGCCGCAGCTCGAAGCTCAACTGAAGAAGGCCGAGAAGACTCCGTCGACGCAGGAAAAACCGAAGCTGCTCCGCACCCAGGTCGGGGCGGAGGAAATCGCCGAAGTCGTGTCGCGCGCGACCGGCATCCCCGTCTCGAAAATGATGCAGGGCGAGCGCGACAAGCTGCTTGCGATGGAGGAAAAACTCCACGAGCGCGTCGTCGGCCAGGACGAGGCGGTGCACCTCGTCGCCGACGCGATCCGGCGCTCTCGCGCGGGGCTCTCGGACCCGAACAAGCCCTACGGCTCCTTCCTCTTCCTCGGCCCTACCGGCGTGGGCAAGACCGAGCTGTGCAAAGCGCTCGCGGCCTTCCTGTTCGATTCGGAAGATCACCTCATCCGCATCGACATGTCCGAATTCATGGAGAAGCACTCGGTCGCGCGCCTGATCGGCGCGCCTCCCGGCTACGTCGGCTACGAGGAGGGCGGGCACCTCACCGAAACAGTGAGGCGCAAGCCTTACAGCGTGATCCTGCTCGACGAGATCGAAAAGGCTCACCCCGACGTCTTCAACGTGCTATTGCAGGTTCTGGACGACGGCCGCATGACCGACGGCCAGGGCCGCACCGTGGATTTCAAGAACACTGTCGTGGTGATGACCTCCAACCTCGGCTCGCACATGATCCAGCAGATGCAGGGCGACGATCCCGGCCTCATCAAGACTGCGGTCTTGGCGGAGGTGAAAACCCAGTTCAGACCCGAGTTCGTCAACCGCATCGACGAGATCGTCGTGTTCCACGCCTTGGATGAGAAGCACATCCGGAACATCGCGAAGATCCAGCTGCGTTACCTCGAGGAGAGGCTGGCAAAGCTGGAGATGGGTCTCGAAGTCGCCGACAGCGCCCTCGCGCAGCTCGCCAAGGCCGGTTTCGACCCGGTCTACGGCGCGCGGCCGCTCAAGCGCGCGATCCAGCAGAACATCGAAAACCCGCTCGCGAAACAGATCCTGGAGGGCAGGTTCGCAGCGAAGGACATCGTGCGCGTCGAATACCGCAGCGGCGCGATGCAATTCGAGAAAGCTGCAGCGAAATCCGCTCAAAAAGCGGCGGCGCACTGAAAAAAGCCTTGATGGGACGCGATGCCCCGGGCAGAATCCGTGCTTTCCAGACGGGTTCCTGTCTCGTTGATCCAATGTTCGTCGCCGACTCCAGGCGCCTCACTCACGCCGGCGCCAAGAAAATAGCCGACACCGCCGTGGCCAAGGCGAGGCAAGCCGGGATCGCGATCTCGGTCGCGGTCGCCGATGCGGGCGGACATCTGCTCGTGCTCGAGCGCATGGACGGGGGCCGCTTTCATTCCCTGCACTCGGCGACGACCAAGGCCATGTGCGCCGCCTCGAACAAGCGGCCCACCTCTTCGCACGGCGCTCAGGGGCAGGCGCTCGACGTCGCGCATGCCCTCGGGCTCGCGCTGGCGGCGGGACCGGAGCGCTGGACGGCGATGGAAGGCGGCTGCCCGGTCTTCGTGGAAGGAGAATGCATCGGTGGAGTCGGCGTGAGCGGCGCCGACTGGGCGACGGACGAGCGCATCGCGCGCGAAGCGGTCGAATCGATCGGCGCGAGCCCAAAGTAGCAAACGATGGCGCTGGAGCCTCTGCGCGTGGCGTGCATCGGCATGGGTTGGTGGTCTGACGTCCTCGCCGACGCCATCCAAAGATCGAAGAAACTGAAGATCGTCTCCTGCTACACGCGCTCGGAAGACAAGCGCAAGACGTTCGCCGCGAAGTACGGCTGCACCGCGGCGCCCGACTACCAGGCCATCCTGCAGGACCGCGGCATCGATGCGATCGTCAATACCACGCCGAACGATGCGCATCTCGAAACCACGCGCGCAGCCGCGGCGGCGGGCAAGCACGTCTTTCTCGACAAGCCGATTGCCAACACTGTTTCCGAGGCGCGGGCCATCACCGAGTCCTGCCGCAAAGCGGGCGTCGTGCTCGCCTTGGGTTACCAGCGCCGTCGCGAGAGCCATTTTCGATGGATTCAGAGCCAGATCGGCGCGGGTGTATTCGGAAAGCTCGTCAACGCGGAGGCCAACATCAGCCGCGACAGGCTAGGGAAATTCGATCTCAATTCATGGCGGTATACGGCGGCGGGAATGCCCGGCGGGGTGATGTTGCAGATCGGTATTCACTACGCCGACGTGCTCGAATACCTTCTTGGTCCGGTGAAGGCGGTGAGCGGAAGGTTCGCGCAGCTCGTGCTCCCGGGCGACAATCCGGACGTCGCGAGCCTCGTTCTCGAGCACGAGAACGGCGCCCTCTCGACGCTCAACGCGAGCTACGCCTCCGCTTCGGAGTACTACCTAGTGAATATCTACGGCAAGGAAGCGAGCGCGTATTACGATATGCATCAGGGCCTGCGGATGCTGAAGCGCGGCGGCAGCGGTCCTAGCCCGGTCGCCTGCGAAAAGAACGATACCTTCGTCGAAGAGCTCGAGGAATTCGCCAAGGCGGTCCGCGGCGAAGGCCGGCCCGAGATGGGCGGGGAAGGCGCCACCGCTTCGCTGGCGGTCATCCGGGCCGGAATCGTGTCGGCGCGCGAGGGGCGCCGGGTCGAGGTCGCGGAAATACTATCGAAGGGCTGAGATCAGGAGACTGTTCATGAAAGCAGGATTGTTATTTGTCGGTGCGCTCCTCGCGGCGGCCGCCCAGGCGCAGGAGCCCTCATTCCCCCATAAGGGTCCGATAGAGATCACGGTTCTTTTCCCCGCCGGTACGTCGGCCGACGTGACTGCCCGCTTGCTCGCCGACGGAATATCGAAGCAGCTCGGCGCCAAGGTGATCGTTTTCAACCGCCCGGGTGCAGGAGGCGCGATCGGCTACAAGTACGTTGCCGCCCAGAAGCCCGACGGCTACTCCCTCGTCTGGAATTCCAATTCGGTCTCCACGACCTACCACTCCGGGATGATGCCGCTCGATTACCGCGCGTTCGACGCCGTGGCACGCGTGCTGGTCGAGTCTCCCGTGATCGCCGTGCTCGGCGGCTCCAAGTGGAAGTCTCTGGGCGAGCTCGTCGCCGAAGCGAAGTCGCGCCCCAAGCAGATGACAGTCGGAAATTCCGGGATCGGCAGCCACACGCATATTTCCTCGGTCGCGCTGTTCAAGGCTGCGGGTGCCGAGGTCGTGGACGTGCCGTTCGGCGCCGCGCAGGTCGTTCCGAGCCTGCTGGGCGGGCAGGTGGACGCAGCAGTGCAGTTGCCGGCGGCCCTGTCAGCGTACGCGAAGACAGGCCAGGTGCGCCTGCTCGCCGCGCTGACCTCGGCCCGCGATCCGGCGCTTGCCGATGTTCCCACCGCGCGCGAGCAGGGTTTCGACGTGTCGCTCGAGGCCTGGCGCGGTATCGCCGTGCCGAAAGGCACGCCGAAGGCCGCGGTCGCCGCCCTCGAGGAGGCGATCCGGAAAACCGCGGCGAGCCCCGACTTCGCTCAGGCGAGCGAAAGGCTGGGGGTGCGTCCCGCCTTCATGCCGGCAGAGGAGTTCGCAAACCTGATCGCGAGGGAAGATACTGAGCTCGCGCGCATCATGCAGCTCATCGGCTTGAAGAAGTAGGGGGCCTCAGCGCGGCGTCGGCGCGGACTGCGCTCGCCCGCCGCACCATGTCCTGCCAGAGCCTGGACGTGTCCTTCAGGAAAACCGTGTCGGCTTCGGCGTCGACGACCAGCCAGTCGCCGCGGTCGAGTTCTCCACGCAGCTGGCCCGGTGCCCATCCGGAGTAACCCGCAAAGAAGCGGATCTTCGGCGGAGGATTGTTGAGCAGGGCGTCGATCGAGTCCGGCGCGACCGCGAGGTACAGTCCCGGAAGCATCATCACGGCCGCGCCGGAAAACCTGTCAACCTGGAATACGGCGAACAAGCCTTGGGGGGCCACCGGCCCGCCGAAGAATATCGGCTCCTTGAAGGGTTTGAAGCGCTCGCTCGGCAACATCTCGGCGAGCGATCGGTTGGTGGGCCGGTTGATGATGACGCCGGTCGCCTCCGCGCCTTCCTCCTGGGTGACCAGGACCACCGCTTCCCGGAAATTCGGGTCGGGCAGCCCGGGTTTTGCGATGAGGAAAATCGTCTTGGACGAGCTTTGCGCATAGGCGGCCGTCGCGAGGACGAGAAGCGCGAGAAGCGCGGCTCGGCACGAGCGCATCATCCGGCGGCCCAGGCGGTCACCGCCCGCGCGCGCCGCAGGAGTTCTTCCCAGAGTCTTGCCGGATCCTTGCGGAACACGAGCTCGGGGTCGGCGTCGAGGACGTACCACAATCCCCGGTCGACCTCCTGGCGCAGCTCTCCCGGCCGCCACGCGACGTAGCCGACGTAGTAGCGCGCCTCGTTGGGAGTCTGCTCGATGATGTGATCGACGACCGTGCCTTGAGTCGCGAGGAACAACTCTTTCATGATCCTGATCGATCCGGGGCCCGGCGTGTGGTCGATATGGACCACCGCGAAAATCGCCTGGCGCAGCATCGGCCCGCCGAAGTACACCGGGTCGCGCACGAGCTTGGACGGGGCGTGCTCGGGGAAGAGGCTGGAGAGCGAACGCCCGGTGGGGCGGTTCACGATGACGCCGACGTGCCGGTTGTTCTCGACGGGCACCGCGAGCAGCACCGCTCCCCTGTAGTCCGGGTCGACAAGGCGCGGCGCCGCCACCAGTGTCACGGTGCCGTCCGGATCGCCTTCCTGAGAATGGGCGCTTACGCCGGGAAGACAGGCGAGCAAGGCCAAAGCGGCGAATCGGACCATCGATCTCCCCAAGTTATTCACTTTCGCTCCGGAGTTTAGCCGAAGAACCGAATCTTGGGAGAGCCGCCAGCTGCGGGCGCCGAAAGCAGGCGGCCAGATGATCGTTAACCATTCCCACCGCCTGCATGTAGGCGTACACGATGGTCGAGCCGACGAAACGGAAGCCGCGAAGTTTCAGGTCCTTGCTGATCGCGTCCGATGCCGGAGTGCGGGCCGGCACCTGCTTCATGCTGCGCCTGAGATTCTGCAGCGGACTCCCGTCGACGAAGCCCCACAGATAGGCGTCGAACGAGCCGAATTCCCGCCGGACTGCGAGAAAGGCGCGGGCGTTTCCTATCGCCGACTCGATCTTGAGGCGGTTACGCACGATTCCGGCATCGGCCATCAATCTCCTCACGTCGCGTGCGCCGAAGCGCGCGACCTTCGCGGGGTCGAACCGGGCGAAGGCCCTGCGGTAATTGTCCCGCTTGTTGAGAATCGTCGACCAGGCGAGGCCCGCCTGGGCGCCTTCCAGGATCAGCAACTCGAAGAGCCGCATGTCGTCGTGGACCGGGACTCCCCATTCCTCGTCGTGGTAGCGCAGGTACTGCGCGCTTCCCAGGCACCAGGGGCAGCGGCGCTTGGCGTCGACTTCATTCATCGCTCCATGATACCGTTTGAGCCCTCACCGGGAGGGCTGGTCTGTTGCTGGTGGCGATCGATATCGGCGGGACTTTCACGGACTTGATGGCCTTTGACGAGTCCACCGGCCGCTTCGCGCAAGCCAAGAGCCTGACCACGCCGGCTCATCTGGTGGAGGGCATCATCGATTGCCTGCAGAAGAGCGGCGTGGATTGCGCGGCGATCGGCGAGCTGATTCACGGCTCGACCACCGCGATCAACACCTTGATCGAGAGAAAGGGCGCGAAGACCGGGCTGATCGTCACGCGAGGGACGCGCGATGTGTACGCCATCGGGCGCGGCAACCGTCCGGAGTCCTACAACCTCTTTTTCCACCGTCACCGGCCGCTCGTTCCGCGCCACCTGACGCGTGAAGTCGACGAGCGCGTGCTGAGTTCAGGTGAAGTCCTGGAGCCCCTGCAAGGCGCAAGCGTCGAAGCCGCGTGCCGGCGGCTCGCGGAAGAAAAGGTGGAAGCGGTTGCCGTCTGCTTTCTGCACTCCTACGTCAACCCCGGGCACGAGCGCGCGGCAGGCGAGATCGTGCGCCGGGCTCTGCCCGGCGCCTATGTTTCACTTTCCCACGAAATACTGCGCGAATACCGGGAATTCGAGAGAACCTCCACCACGGTGGTCAACGCCTACATCGGTCCGAAGGTCGGCGGGTACGTTCGCGGCTTGAAAGCGAGCCTCGCCGAAATCGGTTTTCGCGGCGAACTCACCATCATGCAGTCGAACGGCGGCGTAATGACGCCCGAGGTCGCGACCGAGCGTCCCGTGGCGATGATGGAATCCGGGCCGGTCGGGGGAATCATCGCTTCCGCGCAAACGGGACGCGCCCTGGACTTCGCCAACGTGATCTCCTTCGACATGGGCGGCACCACCGCCAAGGCGAGCCTGATACGCGAAGGCGAGCCCACCATGGCCCCGGGGTACTACGTCGGCGGCTACGCGAGCGGCCACCCGGTCATGGTGCCGGTGATCGATTTGGTCGAGGTGGGGGCGGGCGGCGGCAGCATCGCCTGGATCGACGAGATCGGCGCGCTCAAGGTCGGCCCGCAGAGCGCGGGCGCCGATCCCGGGCCGATCTGCTATCGCGGCGGTGGAACCGAGCCGACGATCACCGATGCGAATCTCGTGCTGGGGCGGCTCGATCCCGACGATTTTCTGGGCGGTCAGATGGTGCTCGACGCGAAGGCCGCGGCCCGGGGCATCCTGAAGAAGATCGCCGAACCGCTGAGGATCAGCGCGCCCGCCGCGGCGCGGGCGATCGTCGATATCGCAGTCTCCAAGATGTCGCTCGCGGTGCGCGAGGTCTCGGTCGCGAAGGGCTACGATCCGCGCGACTTCGCACTGGTCGCCTCGGGCGGCGCAGGGCCTTTGCACGTGATGGCGATCGCGCGCGAGCTGCACATACCCAGGGTGATCGTGCCGCTCTACCCCGCGCATTTCTCGGCGCTCGGCATGCTCGCAGCCGATGAGCGCCACGATTTCATCCGCACCTTCTGCGCCGATCTCGATGGCGCCGATTTCCGCCAGCTCGAGCGGACGGTGGAGGAGATGGCGGCGGACTCGGCGACCGCGCTCGCGAGCGGGAAAGTCGCGGAGCACAGGATCCATCTCGATCTGCGCTACTTCGGCCAGGAATTCACGCTTTCAGTTCCGGTCGGCAGGAGCCAGATCAGGGCGGGAGATCGCCGTGCCATCAGGACGGCGTTCGACCGGCTCTACGATCGGCGCTACGCTCATCATTCGCCGGGGGAGCCGGTCGAAATCGTCAATATCCGGCTCGCCGTGGTCGGCAAGCGCGCGCGGGTGAAACTCCCCCGCCTGTCGGCTAAGCGTCGCGCGAGCGCTTTTCGCAAGACGCAGGCGTACCTCGGCGATTCGGTCCGTCCGGTATCCTGTCCGGTATACCGGCGCGAGGAGCTTGGGGCCGGCGCGCGCCTCTTGGGGCCGGCCCTGGTGCGCGAGCATGGAACGACCACCGTGCTGTTCAAGGGCGACGTTTGCAGCGTCGCAAGGACGGGAGAACTTCTGATTTCGGTGAGAGGCGCGGCATGAGGACGAAACTGGATCCGGTGACGCTCGAAGTCATCCGCAACGCGCTGCCCGCGATCGCCAATGAAATGGCGGCGGACTTGCAGCGCACGTCCTACAACATGATGATCTACGAGGTGCGCGACTTCTGCACCGCCCTCGTGAACGTCGAGGGCGAGCTGATCAGCCAGAACGTCGGCGGCGTTTCCCATTTCGTCGCGGACCTGGGCGTGATCGTCACCGACGCGGTGAAGCGCTACGGCAGGAGGGGCTTCAAGCCGGGCGACGTCATCGTCACCAACCACCAGGCGGTCGCGGGACAGCACCTCAACAACGTCGTGGTCTACGTCCCGTATTTCTTCAAGGGCGAGCTGCTCGCGTTCGCCATGGTGCGCGCGCACTGGATCGACGTCGGCGGCACGAGCACCGGCTTCGGGGCCGGGCCCGAGGTGCCGGACCCCTGGCAGGAAGGCCTGCAGCTCGACCAGCTCAAGATCCACGACGGCGGCCGGCTCGACGAGACCCTGCACCGCGTGATCCGCGACAACATCCGCTTTCCGGAATCCTCGCTCGGCGACATGAATTCGCAGATCGCTTCCTGCAAACTGGGCATCCGGCGATTGGACGAGCTCGTGCGCAAGTACGGCAGGGAGACATTGCTCCGTGCGATCGCGCGCATCTTCGATGAAACCGAGATGAAGTGCCGCAAGGTCGTCGAGAACCTCGCCGACGGCGTCTACGAGGCCGAATCGTTCTTCGACGACGACGGAGTCACGCCGGACGAGCGCGTGCGCATCCACGCCAAGGTCACGGTGAAATCGGGAAGCATGACCATCGATCTCTCGGGCTGCTCACCCGAGCGTAAGGCGGCGGTGAACTCGCGCACGCTCGCCGGCGCGCGCGTCGCCTACAAGGCGCTCACCGGGCCGCTGGCCCCGGTCAACGAAGGCTCGTTTCGCGCGCTCGAGGTGATCATCCCCGAAGGCAACATCATGATGGCGCGCTACCCGGCGCCGATGGCGGGCTGGAGCATTTTCGTCCCGACGGTGGTCGAGACGATCATCAGCTCCCTCGCTCAGGCGATGCCCGACAGGATTCCGGCCGCGCATCACGGGCTGCTCGGGGGCTCCGTGGTGTTCTTCGGCGTTCACCCGAAGTCCAAACGCCGCTTCGTCGTGCAGAGCATCGAGGGCGGCGGCTGGGGCGGCCGTCCCTTCGAGGACGGCGAATCGGCCACGGTTTCCGTGTGCCAGGGCGACGTGCGCAACGGCTCGATCGAAGGCATCGAGATGAAGTGCCCGGTGCTGGTGAAGGCGCGCGCGCTGCGGCGCGACTCGGCGGGCGCGGGCAAATTCCGCGGCGGCCTGGGGATCGACATGCAGCTGCGCAACTTCGTCGACGGGAAATGGAACTTCGAGCGCGCGAACCGCCGCGGGTGCCCGGCCTGGGGCCTGTGGGGGGGCAGGTCCGGCGAAAGCGGAGGCTACTACCTGCGTGTTCCCGGGGAGAGCGAATACCGGATGATGCACGGCAGCCACAAGCCCGTGAGCGCGGATTCGGAAGTGATCGTATGCACCGGGGGCGGAGGAGGATGGGGGGAGCCCCTCGAGCGCGACCCGGAGCGCGTGCGCTGGGATGTGCTGGAAGAGTTCATCTCGCAGGAGGCCGCGCGCGAGTTGTACGGCGTAGTGCTCAAGGACGATCTCTCGATCGACGAAGGCGCGACGCTCGCGCTCCGGCAAAGCCTGAAGTGACCCTCGTCGAGCGGCTCGGCGCTCACGTGGTCTCCGGCTACGGGGAAGGCCTCCCCGATCGGCTACGCGATGCGGTGCGGCTGCACCTCGCCGACACCGTGGGCGCGTGGATCGCGGCGCGAGGGACGTCCGAGGGGCGCGCTCTGCTGCGGTTCAACTCCCCTGAACGCGAGAATTTTTCCGGCCGCATCGGACTTGCCTGCGCGCTCGCGCGGTCTAGTGAAGTCGATGACATCCATCTGCCTTCGGCGACGACACCCGGCGCGATTGTCGTTCCGGCCGCGCTGATGTTTGCCTCCTCGCTTCGCCGGGACGGCGGTACCCTCGCGCAGGCCATCGCGGTAGGTTACGACGCGATCACGCGCCTGGGCGCGTCCTTGAACGGACCTTCGATCCTCTACCGTGGAATCTGGCCTACTTATCTTTGCGCGCCGTTGGCGACCGCCGCGGTCGTCGCGCGCCTTCTAGGCTTCACCGAAAAACAGGCGGCCCACGCTCTCGCGATCGCGCTCGCCCTCTCGTCGCCGGCCGTCGGACGCCAGGCCGGCCCGACGATGTCGCGCTGGCTCGCAGTCGTCAATGCCGTGCGCAACGGCTTAAACGCCGCAGTTTCGGCGCAGAACGGCTCCACCGGGGACCTGCGCCTCTTCGAAGGTGACTTCTTCTCCTCGGTCTACGGTATTTCGCTCGACGCGGCGGCACTCGAGGACGAGCGGCCCGCGCTGTTGGAAACGAGCTTCAAGCCCTGGTGCGCGGCGAGGCAGACCATGGCCGCGGCCCAGGCGCTCCGGGAGATCGTCGAGGAAGGCGTGCCGCCTTCGGCGATGTCGAGTCTCGTCGTGAGCGTCCCGCCGCCTTATCTCAAGATGGTCGATCATGGAGTCGTTGCGGGCGAGCGCGCATCGCACCTCACCAGCGTCTCGTACCAAATGGCCCTGGTCGCCCTCCACCCGGACGCCAACATCGACGTCGGGCAGACGCCTGAGTCCGTCCCGGCGGAGATCCGGGACTTCATGGCGAAGATTTCAGTGAGAGCGGACGAGGATTTTCTGCGGCACTATCCAAGATCCTGGCCGGCACGCGTCGTCGCCACGGCCGCCGGCGCCCGGCACGAGAAGCTCGTCCTTCACGTTCCGGGAGACCCCGAGCGCCCGTTCGACGAATCGCAGGTCGCGGCGAAGTTCTGGCGCCTTGTCGCGCCGCTCGCCGGTGAACGCGCCGCGGCGAGGCTGCTGGCGCGATGCCTGAATGGCCTCGACGAGGGGCCGGCTGCGCTGCTCGGAGAAATCGCTCAGCTCGAAAAAGCCTGAATCCCGGTCTGGGCGCGCCCGAGAATGAGCGCATGGATATCGTGCGTGCCCTCGTAGGTGTTCACCACCTCGAGGTTCACCATGTGGCGCACCACGCCGAACTCGTCGGAGATCCCGTTGCCGCCCAGCATGTCGCGCGCGAGGCGCGCGATCTCCAGCGCCTTGCCGCAGGAGTTGCGTTTCATGATCGAGGTGATCTCGGGCGTATCGGTGCCTTCGTCCTTCATGCGCCCGAAGCGCAGCACGCCCTGCAGCCCGAGGCAGATCTCGGTCTGCATGTCGGCGAGTTTTTTCTGGATCAGCTGGTTCGCGGCGAGCGGCCGGCCGAACTGCTTGCGGTCGAGCACGTACTGGCGCGCCCGGTGCCAACAGTCCTCGGCCGCGCCCAGCGCGCCCCAGGCGATTCCGTAGCGCGCGGCATTCAGGCAGGTGAACGGGCCTTTCAGGCCTTCGACTCCAGGGAGCAGGTTTTCTTCCGGCACGAACACCTCGTCCATCACGACTTCGCCGGTGATCGAGGTTCGCAAGCCCATTTTGCCGTGGATCGCGGGCGCGGAGAGTCCCTTCGCGCCTTTTTCGGCGAGGAAGCCGCGGATGCGTCCGTCCTCGGTCTTCGCCCAGATCAGGAACAGGTCGGCGATCGGCGCGTTGCTGATCCAGGTCTTGGAGCCCGCGAGGCTGTAGCCGCCCGGGACTTTCTTCGCGCGCGTCTGCATGCCCGCCGGATCGGAGCCGTGGTTGGGCTCGGTCAGGCCGAAGCAGCCGACGAGCTCGCCCTTGGCAAGCCTCCGCAGATATTTCCTCTTGTGCGCATCGGAGCCGAATTCGTGGATCGGTGTCATGACGAGGGAGCTCTGCACGCTCATCGTCGAGCGGTAGCCGGAATCCACGCGCTCGAGCTCGCGCGCGATCAGCCCGTAGCTCACGTGGTTGACGCCGGCGCCGCCGTACTCGGGCGGAAGCGTCGCTCCCAGGAATCCGAGCGCGCCCATCTCGCGCAGGATCGAGGCGTCGACCTTCTCGTGGCGGAACGCCTCGAGAACGCGCGGGGCGAGCTTCTCCTGGGCATACGCGCGCGCGGCGTCGCGCACCATGCGCTCGGACTCTGTCAGCTGCGCATCGAGGAGCAGCGGGTCGCTCCAGACGAATTCGGACTTCCTGGGCTTGTTCTTGAGCGGGGCATTCATGGGTCCGGCCTCAGCTTTCGGGAGTAAGCAATGATACGCCCAGCGACGCGCGGCGCTTGAGCCAGGGGCTGGCGCGGTAGCGCGGATCGCCGTAGAAATCGAGCAGCGATTCCAGTATCGCGAGAATCCTCGCCGGGCCGATCGCGTCGCCCCAGGCGAGCGGCCCCCGGGGATAGCCCAGGCCGAGGGTCACCGCCGCGTCGATGTCGGCGGGCGAGGCGATGCGCTGCTGCGCGATGTCGCAGGCGATGTTGACGATCTGCGCGACGACGCGCTGCGCGACGAACCCCGGCGAATCGCGGATCACCGAGACCGGCACGCCGTCGCTCGCGAGCAGCCCGTGCGCGGCGGCGCGCATCGCGGGCGCGGTCACGGGCGTCGTCATGAGCGTGCGGCGCTTGTCGAGCGCGAACAGGCAGTCGACCGCGAGCGTGCGCGTCGGGTCGAGCCCCTCGTCGAGCGCGGTCGCGGTCGCATCGCGGCCGACGGGCGCAACGAGATACAGCGACTGCGCCGCGGGCTGTGCGCCCGCGTCGACGCGCGCGCCGAGCTTCGCCACCAGCTCCGCGAGCCTCGCGCCCAGTCCCGAGCGGCTCACCCAGACGCTCGCGGGCCGCGCGGCAGGCGCGGGAGGGTCGGGGATTTCCTCCTGCTTGCCGTTCTCGTGGCGGTAGAAACCGATTCCCGACTTGCGTCCGAGCAGGCCGGCGGCGACGCGCTGGCCGGTGAGGGGCGAGGGGCGGTAGCGCGGCTCCTCGTAATACTGCCGGTAGATCGATTCCATCACCGGGTGCGAGACGTCGAGGCCCGTCAGATCGAGCAGCTCGAAGGGGCCGAGGCGGAATCCGGCGCAGTCGCGCAGGATGCGGTCGACCCCGTGGAATTCGGCGATGCCTTCTCCGAGAATGCGCAGCGCCTCGGTGCCGTAGCCGCGGCCCGCGTGGTTGACGATGAAGCCCGGGGTGTCCTTCGCGCGCACCGGCTTGTGCCCGCAGCGCAGCGCCAGCGCCGCGAGCGCCTCGCCGACCCACGGGGCAGTCAGCAGGCCGTCCACGACCTCGACGACTTTCATCAGCGGCACGGGATTGAAGAAATGAAAGCCGGCGATGCGCTCGGGCCGCCTGCACGCCGCCGCGATCGCGGTGATTGAAAAGGACGAAGTATTGGAGGCCATCAGGCAATCGGCTGAAACGATATCCTCCAGGGCGCGGAAAAGCTCGCGCTTGGCTTCCAGGTTTTCCACGATCGCCTCGATGACGATGGGGCAGGAGGCGAGGGCGTCGCGCGAATCGGCGATGACGAGGTTCGCCTGCGCCCGCGCCAGCGCATCCCGCTCGAGCCGGCCCTTCTCTGCGAGCCTCGCGAGCTGCGCGGAAACCGACTCCTTCGCCTCTCGCGCGGCGCCCGGGCGGCTGTCGTGGAGCAGCGCGCGGATTCCCGCCTGCGCGGCGATCTGGGCGATGCCGCGGCCCATGACGCCGGTGCCGACCACCGCCAGGCTCAAGTCGGGTCGGGAAACGTCGAGGGGCATGATGCGGGCGGAAAAGCGCCGATTCTACGTGTTTCGATCGGATTCCGGCGGCGCGTTGACGTTCAGTCGCGATTTCGGCAAGCTTCGAGCAGGCGCTCGACGTCTACTGGAGGATGAGCCGCATGCATCTGCTCGCACGCACGCTCGCGCTGCTCGGGCCGCTGGTCCTTGCGCTGCCTGCTCCGGCCCAGGAATTCCCTTCGCGCCCGATCACGCTCATCTGTCCCTGGCCGCCCGGCGGATCGACCGATACCCATCTGCGGCGCTTTGCCGAGATCGCCACCCGCACGCTCGGCCAGACGATCGTGGTCGAGAACAAGCCCGGCGCCGGCGGCACGATCGGGCCGGGCCAAGTCGCGCAGAACACCAAGCCCGATGGCTACACGCTGTCGCAGATGCACATGGGCGCTTTCCGCATTCCGCACATGCAGAAGCTCGCCTGGGACCCGGTACGCGACTTCACCTACATCATCGGACTGTCGGGCTATACCTTCGGCGTCGTGGTGAAGAGCGATTCGCCGTTCAAGACCTTCGGCGACCTGCTCGACTACGCCAGGGCCAATCCGGGCAAGCTGTCCTACGGGTCCACCGGCGCGGGTACGTCGCCCCACCTGCTCATGGAAGAAGTGTCCATCAAGACCGGCGTTCAGTTCCTCCACGTGCCGTTCAAGGGCAACGCGGATTCCACGCAGGCGCTGCTCGGCGGCCATATCATGGCGCAATCGGACTCGAGCGGCTGGGGACGCTTCGTCGATGCGGGCCAGTTCAGGCTGCTGGTGAGCTTCGGGACCCAGCGCACCAAGCGCTGGCCCAGCGTGCCGACCGCCAACGACCTGGGCCTGGACATGGTCTACAGCTCGCCCTACGGCATCGTCGGCCCGCGCGGCCTGGAGCCGCGAGTCGTGAAGATTCTGCATGACGGCTTCAAGAAAGCGCTCGACGATCCCGAGAACCTGAAGGTGCTCGACCAGCTCGACCAGGAGCTGTGGTACCGGTCGAGCGAGGACTACGCGAAGTACGCCCGCGAGACCTTCCAGAAAGAGCGGGCGCTGATCGAGCGGCTGGGGCTGCTGGCGAAATAGCGGAAGGAGGAGGCTGCCATGTTCAAGAAAATACTGCTCGCGTACAACGGCTCGCGCGAAGGCAAGTCGGCGCTCCTCGCCTGCGCCGAGATCGCGGCGTTCGCCCATTCGGAAACGCACCTTCTCGCGGTGGCAGGGATGCCCTCGAGCATGTTCTTGACCGAAGGCTTCCTGCCCGAGGAGCTGCTCGAAGAGGAGAAGAAGCGCGCCCAGGAAGTGCTGAACGAAGGCATCGCGCAATTGAAGAAAAAAGGATTCACAGTCGCCGGACACCTCGCGGTCGGCGAGCCGGTCGAGGAGATTTCCCGCCTCGCGGCGGAGCTGAAGTGCGACCTCATCGTGGTCGGCCACCAGCAGAAGGCCTCGTTCGGCTCGCGCTGGTGGCGCGGGTCGGTGGGGAAGACGCTGCTAGATCACGCGCCGTGCAGTATTTTTGTGGCGCAGACGAGGGATTGAGACGGCGTCGCCGCTCAGCCCGCCTTGATCGTATTCACCAGCACTCCCACCTTGCTCACCTCGATCTCCACCGTATCTCCCGGCTTCATCCACACCGGAGGATTGCGGCGCGCGCCGACGCCGCCCGGCGTTCCGGTGACGATGACGTCGCCCGGCTCCAGCGTCGTGAAGGTCGAGATGTAGTTGATGAGCCGCGGGATGCGGTGAATCATCTGCTCGGTTGTGGCGTGCTGCATGACCTGGCCGTTGAGCCGCGTCTCGAGCGTCAGCTCCTCGCCGTCCGCGATCTCGCTGCGCGTGACCATCCACGGCCCGAATCCGCCGGTGCGGCTGAAGTTCTTGCCCGCGGTCCACTGCAGGGTATGGCGCTGCCAGTCGCGCACCGAGCCGTCGTTGTAGCAGGCATAGCCCGCGATGTGCTGCCAGGATTTTTCCTGCGCGATGCGCCGCCCGGATTTTCCGATGACGACCGCGATCTCGCCCTCGTAGTCGAGGTTGGTCGATTCGGGCGGCATGAGGATGGGCTGCCTGTGCCCGACCTGCGACTCCGCGACGCGGATGAAGAGCGCCGGGTTCTCGGTCTTGTCGCGGCCGGTCTCCACGCGGTGCTCCTCGTAGTTGAGGCCCACGCACACGATCTTTCCCGGGTTCGGAATGACCGGAAGGAAGGACACCTTGGAGAGCTTGAGATCGGGCTTCTTCGCGGCCTTCGCGATTTTTTCGGCTTGTGCGAGCGCGCCGCCCGCGAGCAGGGCGCGCAAATCCGGAAATTTCCTGCCGATGCGCCGCGTCAGATCGACGATTCCGTCGCCGGTGACGACTCCGTACCCGGCGCCCTTCGGGGTGCGGTAGCTCGCGAGCTTCATTGTTTTTCTCCGCCTGAGTGAGCGCGCTAGTTTACCGCAAGCTCAGAAGCGCATGGTCGCACCGGCGACGAACGCCCAATCCACGCTCAGCTGGACGCCGTTGTAGAAGCGGTAGATCGGCAGCTGCACGAACCCGTAGAGCTGCAGGTCGTGCGTGACCGAGTAGGCGATCCCCGGGCTCAGGAACACGGTGCGCGATCCGCTCAGATCCGGTTCGGAGTTCGCGCCCGAGTCCTTGCCCTTGATCATGCTGTTGATCTGCAGCAGGGCCTGCCAGTCGTGGCCGAGGGGATGGCGATAACCGAGGTTGAGCTGGAGCTGCCTGCCGGGCCGGTATTCGTCCTTGATGCTCACGGGCTGCTGATAGAGCGCCTGGACCGACCAGCTCGAGTCCTGGTAGATGCCCGGCGCGGAGTAGAACCCGCCCAGCACGACATCGGTGCTTCCCGTCCCGGGCTGCAGCATGCGCTCGGCCACGGCGCCGTCCGAGTTGCTGACGCGCGTGCTTCCCGTCGGCAGCTTCAACCCAAAAGTGAGCCCGGAGTTGACGACCGGATTCTTCTCGTTGTCGAAGCGGTAGTAGCCGAGCACGCGCGCGTCGCCGGCCTTGGTGAAGTCCCATTTCTCGAAAGTGTTCGCTCCGGTCGGATCCGCGAAGTGTGAGTGCGAACGGCTCACCACCGGCAGCGAAGCCGACACCGCCCAGTTCTTGGCGAACGCGTAGTCGAGCGTGCTCACCAGGTTGCGGTTGATGGTGCGCACCTCCCTGATGTCCTCGTTGTCGTCTTGCGGCGGGATCTGCCTGGTGCCGGAGCGAAGATGCTTCTGGTCGACGAATTCGTAATGCACGTCCAGCCTCGCGGTACCCGGCGCGGCTGCCGCGCCTTGCGTCGACCAGTTGGTGTCGAGCACGCAGAAAGCCGAGCCGCACGAGCCTTGAGCTGCGCCCGCGGCGGCGAGGATCGCCGCGCTCCCCGAGCACGCGATTGCAAATCGCTTGTTCATTCCTCTTCCTCCTGAAATCTTCGCTCGCGTGCCGGTCCGTCCGGACCCGCGCACGCGCGACAGGCGTGCGGCTTCAGCCGTACGCTACAGAGCCTTTGGAATCAGGAGAAAAAAGGCGGGGCGCGCGGAGGCGCGCAAGGATCGAGCGCGGCTTCGAGCTGAGGCGCGGAGACGAGCTCCCGGACCGGCGCGGAGACGGACATCGGGCAGAGGAGGGCGGGCGCGGCGCCCGAAATCGCCGGGCCGCGCTCGGCGCTGTAGGGGCACAGGGTGCAATGCGAAGGCCGGGCGCCTTTGCCGAAGGGGCTTTCGCCCGTGTGCTTCTGTCCGGTCGCGCTGCAGACCTCGGAGGGTAGGGCCGGAGCGCTCGGCCTTGCGTTCGCGAGCAGCGGCCAGGACGCATTCAACGCGATGCCCGCGAGCGCGAGCCAGGCGGCGATGCGGGAGCGATGCGCGTTCATGCCCGCTTTTTTAGCACGGATGCGCGCGCTTTTCCAGCCGTGAACCTCCGGCGGTTCTGGTATTCTCCACTCCGACATGAAGGGAAGACTGGAAGACCGGCGCCTGCTCACCGGGCAGGGGCGATTCATCTCCGACTGGAATTTTCCGAATCAGGCCTATTGCTCGTTCCTGCGCTCGGATCGCGCGCACGCTGAGATCGTTTCCGTCGACGGGACAGCTGCGCTCGAAGTCCCCGGGGTGCTCGCCGTGCTCACCGGCAAGGATGTAGCCGAAGCCGGCTACAAGTCGATCCCGACCAACCTCGGCGTGAAGGACCGCTTCGGCGAGCCGCTCAAGAAGCCGCCGCGCCCGGTGTTGGCTCAAGGAAAAGTCCGCCACGTCGGCGAGTGCGTCGCCTGCGTGGTCGCCGAATCGGCTCAGCTCGCGCAGGACGCGGCCGAATTGATCGCGGTCGAGTACCGCGAGCTGCCCGCGGTGACCGCCGCGGACAAGGCGCTCGCGCCCGGCGCGGCGCAGCTCCACGCCGAGCTTCCCGGAAACCTCTCCTTCGACTGGGTCGCGGGCGACGAGGCCGCGACCGAGGCCGCGTTCCGCACGGCCGAGCGCGTCGTGAAGCTCGCCCTGGACAACCCGCGCATGGTCGGCAACCCGATGGAGCCGCGCGCCTGCGCCGGGACCTACGACGCGGCGGCGCAGAAGTACGCCCTCTACGCCTGCACCCAGGGGACGGCCGGCATGCGCGGGCAGCTCGTCTACACCATGGGCGTTCCCGACGACAGGATCGACGTCATCGCCGAGGACGTCGGCGGCGGGTTCGGCGTGCGCTTCAACATGTATCCCGAGTACTGCGCGGTGCTGCTCGCGGCGAAAAGAACCGGGCGCCCGGTGAAGTGGACCGGCAGCCGCTCGGAGGTCTTTCTCTCCGACGAGCAGGGCAGGGACGTCGCGAGCACGAGCGAGCTCGCGCTCGACGCCTCGGGAAAATTCCTCGCGCTGCGCTTTTCGTACATCGCCGACCTCGGCGCCTATCTCGCCCCCACCGGCCCTTTCATCAATACGCAGGGCGTGGTCGCGTGCCTCACCGGCGTGTACGCAGTGCCGGCCGCCTGCGCCCGGGTCAAGCTCGTGATGACGAACAAGGCGCCCGGCGCCGCCTACCGCGGCGCGGGCCGCCCGGTGATGTCGTACATGCTCGAGCGCCTGGTCGACGCGGCCGCGGTCGAGCTGGGCGTCGATCCCGCCGAGCTGCGCCGCAGGAACCTCGTGACCCAGGCCAAGTTTCCGTATAAGGCGGCGAACGGCGTCACCTACGACTGCGGCGATTTCGAGGGCGTGCTCGCCGACGCGCTGAAGGTCTCCGACTGGGCGGGATTCCCGATGCGACGCGCGCAATCCAAAACACGCGGAAAGCTGCGCGGGCGCGGCATGGCCGCGTACATCGAGGCGAGCGGCGGGGGATTCGCGCCATCCGACCAGGTCGAGCTGCGTTTCGCTGCCGACGGCGGCGTGACGATGTACGCGGTCTCGCACTCGCACGGACAGGGCCACGAGACGAGCTACGCGCAGATCGTCTCTTCCGTGCTCGGCGTGCCGGTGGAGAAGTTCCGCTTGAGGAACGGCGACCCCGAGGTGCGCTTGGTCGGCAACGCGACCGGCGGCTCGCGCTCGCTCCTGGGCGTCGGCAGCGTCATGCAGCTCGCGGCGAAGCAGGCCGTGGAAAAAGGCCTCGCGCTCGCGGCCAAGGATCTCGAGGCGGCTGCCGCGGACATCGAATTCGCGGACGGCTCCTATCGAATCAGGGGCACCGACCGCGCGGTGAGCCTCACGTCGCTCGCGAAAAAATACGCCGGCACAGCGAACGCGCTCGACGTGAAATCCGCGGGCAGCTTCGGCGTGACCTTCCCCAACGGCTGCCACGTCGCCGAGGTCGAGATCGAGCCCGATACGGGAGTCGCCGAGATCGTGCGCTTCACCGCCGTGGACGACGCCGGCAATATCGTCAATCATCAGATCGTCGAAGGCCAGATGCAGGGCGGGATCACGCAAGGGGCGGGACAGGTGCTCGGCGAGCATGCCGTATACGACCCCGACACCGGCCAGCTCCTCACCGGGAGCTTCATGGACTACCCGATGCCGCGCGCGGGCCTCGTGGGCGGGCTCGAGATCCGCGAGCACCCGGTGCCGACCGCCGCGAACCCGCTCGGCGCGAAAGGTGTGGGCGAAGCGGGCGTGAGCGGGTCGCTGCCCGCGCTCATGAACGCCGTATCGGACGCGCTGCGCCAAGCCGGCGTCAAAGGCTTCGACATGCCGGCGACTCCGGACCGCCTGTGGCGCGCGATCCGTGACGCAAAGGCGGGAGGACGTTCATAGAGGGGTATCGTCATGGATCGCGAAAGCCAAGATCCCGTCCTCCAAGCTCGACGAGACGCTCAACATCGCCACCTGGAGCATCCGGGAGTTCAGCAAGGTGCTTAACCCCGTTCCGCAGCATCGGCCGTTAACGCAAGGGTGCCCGCCTTCGCTCCGGTCCTGCCAATCCCGCCGTGCGCGCCCCGCGCGCAGCGCCGGAGGGCCGCGGAGGCGCTACACTTGCGCCGCATGAGGATCGAAGCGAGCGACGAAGAGCTGATGCTGCGCTACGGGAGGGGCGATGCCCGCGCTTTCGAGCTGCTCTACCGCCGCCATCGTCTCCCCTTGTACCGGTTCCTGCTGCGACAGGTCGGCAATGCGGCCACAGCCGAAGAATTGTTCCAGGACCTCTGGATGCGCGTCGTCAATTCCCGCGGGCGCTATGAGCCCCGGGCGAAATTCACCTCTTGGCTATACGCCATTGCGCACAATCGCCTGATGGATTTCTACCGAGGGAACGGCCGGGCGTCGTTCCTGAGCCACGAGGAAAGCGAATCCGTCCTCGAGGACACGCCCGCCGCGGAGCTCGCGCCGGACCTGCGCCTGGACCGCAAGCGCGCGGTGGAACGACTGCTCGCCGCGCTCGGCGAACTCCCCGATGCGCAGCGCGAGGCCTTTCTGCTGCAGCAAGAGGGCGAAATGTCGATCGAGGAAATCGCCACTGCGACCGGCGTCGGCGCGGAGACCGCGAAGAGCCGCCTGCGCTATGCTGTGGCGAAGCTGCGTGCGAGCTTGGGGAAGGAATCATGATCGAGCGGCGCGACGAGGAGCTTTCCTACATTTATCGCGACGCGGAGGGGCCGCGGCCTCCGCAGCGGGTCGACGACAATATCCTGGCGGCA